>Ga0208112_100116_pt1 | contig 137146 bp, 121 predicted proteins | sample HotLakConsoUCCLE_FD_184736 | JGI IMG/M metagenome (GOLD analysis project Ga0208112, IMG submission 184736) | Hypersaline microbial mat communities from Hot Lake, Washington, USA - Hot Lake Consortium UCC-LE (SPAdes) (version 2) ...
CGGCGGCAATTCCAGCCGGACAACGGCCGACCGATGGATCAGGAAGTACATCTTTCCCGGCGGTGTCATCCCCTCCGAGGTCCAGCTCACGCGGGCCAAGGAAGGCCTCTTTGTGCTCGAGGACTGGCACAATTTCGGCCCGGACTACGACCGCACGCTGATGGCCTGGGAAGCCAATTTCCTCGAAGCCTGGCCGTCGCTGTCGAAAGAGGAGGGGTTGAACGAGCGTTTCTTTCGCATGTGGCGTTATTACCTCAGTTGTTCGGCCGGAGCCTTCCGCTCGCGGGGCCTCAACCTCTGGCAGATGGTCTTCAGTCGTGGTGACGTCGATCGCTATGTTCCGCTACGCTAGTGGGCCATGCGCCATCAGACGCATGGCCCACCAGGACCCGACATGAGCGAGACCGCCTGGCAGGCACACCGCCATCGCGTGGACTCATTGTCTCGGGCCTTGAAGGAATCGAGTGGTCCCGTACGTCTGCGCAAGCAAACCAGTAACCTGTTCCGACCCCGCGAGGAGGTCGGGCGAACCGAACTCGACGTCGCCTCGCTCGACCATGTCATCGCGATCGACACCCGGAGCCGGCTCGCCGAGGTCGAAGGCATGACGACATACGAGGATCTGGTCGATGCCGCCCTGCCTCACCGTCTGGCTCCGATCATCGTGCCGGAACTGAAGAGCATTACCGTAGGCGGCGCGATGACCGGCCTGGGCATAGAATCGATGGCGTTCCGGCACGGCCTGGTCCATCACACGGTCAGCGAAATGGACGTGCTGTTGGCCGATGGCCGTGTTATGACCTGTTCGCCGGAACATCGTCCTGAACTGTTCTTCGGTTTCCCCAATTCCTTCGCCAGTCTGGGTTACGCGACTCGGCTTCGTGTCCAGCTGATCCCGGTCGAGCGGTTCGTCCGGCTGGAACACCGGCATTTCAACGATGCGGACGTGCTGTTTGCTGCGATCGCAGAGGAAATCAGCGAACCGACCTGCGACTATCTCGACGGGGTGTACTTCGCGCCCGGCGAATTCGTGCTGACGCGCGCCGCGTTCGTCGACTCGCCCCCGTCGGGCGTTGAACCGAGCGACTACACCTGGATGAACCGGTACTGGAATAGCCTTCGAGATAGGCAAGAGGACTATTTGACCGTCCGCGACTACCTGTGGCGCTGGGACACCGACTGGTTCTGGTGCTCCAGGAATCTGGGCATGAATTTCAAGCCGCTGCGCCTTTTGATGGGACGCAAGCGGCTCAACAGCGTCACTTATCAGAAGATCATGCGCGCCAGCAATCGCTGGCCGCTGAATCTGCTGCAGTACGCGCGTCCGCGCACCGAGTCGGTCATCCAGGATGTCGAAATTCCGATTGCCAATGCTGCGGTGTTCCTCCGGGAATTCGAACAGCGGATCGGCATCCGCCCGGTCTGGATCTGTCCTTTCATCGTTCCCGACGGGCGCTTCTCGCTGTTCAAGCTGCGCACTGACACGGCCTACATCAATTTCGGGTTCTGGGACATGGTTCGATCGAAGGAGCCTGATGGCCATTACAACGTGGCGGTCGAGGAGATGGTCGCCCGATACGGCGGCAAGAAGAGCCTTTATTCTCGCAGTACTTACGACCAGGCCACTTTCTGGCGCGAATACGACCGCCACGCCTACGAATCGCTCAAGCGAGAATGTGACCCCGAAGGCCGTTTCCCCGGTCTTTATGAGAAGACGGTGAAGGGCGGATAGGGGAGCTGCGCCGTCGCCTTGCCACGCACGCCGAGAGACAGGCTGAATGCGATCTACTAATCCAACCATAAGTAATGCCTCATTCAGCTTGTCTCTCGGCGCTTGTGGCAAGGCGTCGTCGCGCAAGGTGTAGCCGGGTCTACATCAAGCGGCGAGAACGCAGTCCACGAGCGCCGAGAGGCAAGCCCGAGGGGGGCTCCGGACGAATCCGCCTGCGGCGTTAAAGCGGCTTGACATAGCCCGCTATGCCTTCGCCGCTTTGCCTTGCAGGCGAATCCGTCCGGAGCCCTGAATGTGGCATTACTTATGGTTGGATTAGTAAATGGTTGCCAGGTTGATAGTAGATCGTCTTGCCGGGATCTGCATACCTGCCCGCTTGACAAAAATGGATACGGTTACTGCTGAGGGCATTTGGACTATCATTGGTGAATGGACGAAGAGCGCGAGAACGTCCAGACCGATAAGGCCTGGAATCCGCGCGCCGGTGCCGAGAGCGTGGCCAGCTCTTGCGAGCTCGCCGGCCTGGAGCAACTGCTTGATCGACTGCAGGAGATCGACGGCGAGCGCGACCCGGTCGATTTCGGCACCTTGCTGTCGAAGATCGGGCGGCGGTCCTTTGGTGCCATCCTGCTGCTCGCCGGCGTGATCGTGCTGCTGCCGCTGATCGGCGACGTGCCGGGGGTGCCGACGCTGGCGGCCCTGTTGGTTGCCATCACCGCAGGCCAGTTGCTGGCCGGGCGCGACTACTTCTGGCTGCCCGATTTCATCCTTCAGCGTTCGATCAGGCGCAAGCCGTTCGACCGTTCGCTCCGCATCGCCCGCAAGCCGGCGCGAGTCGTCGATCGCTTCACCCGCCCCCGCCTGCTCGCGCTGCTGAGCCCGCTGGGTAATCGCGTCCTCGCAGCTGCCGCTCTCGGCGTCGCAATGGTCATGCCCGTTCTCGAGTTCATTCCCTTCAGCGCCAACCTCGCCGGTATGGCGTTGAGTGCTTTCGGCCTTGCCATCGTTGCCCGGGACGGATTGTTCGCGGCGATCTCGCTGTTGGTGACCGCAAGCATCTTCGTGCTGGTGGGCTACTGGCTGCTGGATATGTAGGCGCTACGCGAGGCGGCTCAGCCGGCCCCCGGAGACGCTCGATCGGCCGAATTTCCTCAATCCGGGTGATAGAATAATAACCATTAGCATGTAAAACTGATTATCATTACGCTCCGATTGAAAGATTCAGCCGAACAGAAAGGAGTTCCAAAGGCGAGTTCCGCATCCGCTGATCGCTGGACCATGCGCGAGGCTCGATCCGCAGCCGGACTGCTGGCCGTCACGCTGACGGCGGCCTGCGGTCCGACCGCCGACGATCGGTCGTTCTCGACGGGCCCGTTCGGGCCGCTGGCCCCCGGTGGTTCCTATCTGACGCTGGCTGTGGATGTCGAGACCGGCTGGCCCGGCCCGGAGCTGAGCGCAAGTGTGCTGGAGAACGGACGCGGTCGGGCCTTGTTCTACCGCGACTGGATGCAGACCGAAGACGGCCGGTCGCCGGTACTCGGGCCCGCCTTCGATGCCGGCAGCTGTGCGGCCTGCCACGTCGAAATGTCGCCGCCTGGCAGTGTGGACCTGAAGGATCAGTCCCGCCTGATCGCGCGCCCGGTTCTGCCGGAGCACCTGGCCGAGTTCGGGCCGCAGATCCAGCAGTTCCGCATCGACGGTCGTTCACCCCTGGCGACGCTCGACGTCCGCTGGGAATCGGTGCCTTTCACCTACCCTGACGGCACCTCCGTTTCCCTGCGCGCGCCGGATGCGCATGCGCTCACCCCCGATGGACGGCGCATTCCGGTCGGCCTGCGCGCCGCACCTCTATTGTTCGGCTGGGGGCTGATGGATCGAGTCGATCCCGACATGCTGGCCTACTACGACGATCCCGGCGACCACGACGCCGACGGTATCAGCGGGCGCATCAATCCGGTCGTCGGTGACAATGGATCGGTCGGTCCAGGCCTGCTGGGATGGAAGGGCGCGCATGCGAGCCTGGATTCCCAGGTCCGGGCCGCCCTGATCCACGATATGGGCATTACGAGCCATCCGGGCTGTACGCCACCGTGCGAGATCGAACTTCCGCAGCCCGACGTGGACGCGCTGACCGATTTCGTACGCGGCATCGGCGTTCCCCAGCATCGACTCGAAGGCCAGCGGCGTGGGCAGGATTTGTTCGGCCTGACTGGCTGTGCTCAGTGTCACGTGCCGGTCGTTCAGACCCTGCCTGACCCGCGCGCCGAACTCGACCGCCAATGGCTATGGGCCTACAGCAACCTGATGCTGCATGACATGGGTGCCGGCCTTGCCGACCCGGGCGATGGCATTGAAGCCCGCGAGTGGCGGACGACGCCGCTATGGGGCATCGGCCTGGTCGAGCGCGCATTGCCCGGGCGCGGCTTCCTCCACGACGGGCGGGCCCGAAGCATCGAAGAAGCGGTGCTGTGGCATGGCGGCGAAGCGGCCGCCGCGCGCGATGCATTCGCGAACCTTTCGGCCGACGATCGGCGCGCGCTGCTGGAGTTCGTGCGCGCGCTGTAGGCCAAAGGTGTCGGGACAGGTCAACGCTGGCTGAATGAGGTGTCACTGAGCAGAATTCTTGCTATCGGCCCTGTGGCGCCGGCATTGAGTTGCCACGTGTTCTGGTGCTGGCTGTCTGGGAGAATTTCAGTGCCCGTGATTTCGCGATTGGCAATGGCGCCGATGAACCTGATCTTCGTCACGGTCTACGTCGGCCACGGTCTGAATACCGATCTGACGCGCGGGTTCTTCGACCGGCTGAGATCCATGCCGATCGCGCCCTGGGCACCGCTGGCCGGCCGCAGCCGCAACGAGTCATCCCGCAAATAGCCTTTCGTGGCCGAGGCGACAGCGGCCGCTCGGTGTGGTCGCGTCGTGCGATCGACTATACTTCCGCCAACACTGCTCGTGGGGACAAGTCCTTGAACCAGAACAAGCTGCCGCGCCGCTGCTTCGGCGTCTTGATGCTGATTCCGCTCGCGCTGCTTGCCGCCTGTGGTGAGACGTCCGTTTCGGAGGCTCCGCCGATTCCGGTTCGTGTGGTCACCGCCGAGTCACGCGATGTCCCGGTCTTCAGCGAGTTCGTCGGCGAACTGGTCTCATCGAGACAGGTCACGATTCGTCCGCGCATCGGCGGCATCCTGGTTCGCCAGCACGCTGGCGACGGGACATTGGTGCAGGAGGGCGACAGGCTTTTCACGATCGACGCGCGAGAGGCCATCGAGCAGCGCGATGCCGCCGAGGCCGAGCTGGCTGCGGCAAGGGCCCAGCTGGCACGGGCCGAAGCCGACGTCGCCCGCTACGAACCGCTGTTGGCCGACGAGGCCATCGCGCGCCAGATCTACGACAACGCCGTCGCGGCCACCGAGGCCGCGGCCGCCGGCGTCGAAGCCCGGGCTGCCATGTTGCGCCAGGCCGAGCTGGCGATCGAATATTCAGAGGTGGTCGCACCGATCAGCGGCCGTCTCAGTGCGGCCCTGGTGTCGGAGGGCGCACTGGTCACCGCGGGATCCACCGCGCTCGTGGAACTCGCGGTCGACGACCCGCTCTGGGTCTATATCAATCCGTCTTCCTCTGATCTGAGTGCGTACGTTCGCCGCCAGCAGGACCGACCGGAACTGTCCGAAGCACTGCTGCGCGACGCCACCCTTCTGCTGGCCGATGGCGAGGCCTACCCGCGCAGCGGCCGGATCAATTTCGCCGATCGGGCCCTTGATCCGGCAACCGATACCTATCGCCTGCGCATCGAGTTCGAGAACCCCGAGGGTCGACTTCTTCCGGGCCAGTTCGTCCGTGTTCGCCTGCAGACCGATCTGTATCCCGATGCCGTGCTGATTCCCGCCCGAGCCGTCAACCAGGTTCTCGATCAGGCCTTCGTGGCCGTCCTGCAGCCCGACTCGACGCTTGAACAGCGCTCGGTCCGTCTGGGGCCGAGGATCGATGGCGACTGGATCATCGACTCGGGCCTCGAGGTCGGCGAGACGATCGTTGTCGACGGCGCGCAGAAGGTACGGCCCGGCGCCAGGGTCCAGCCGATGCCGGCAGACCAAGACGGCGACTCCGGAGCCTGAGCGTGGCCCACTTCTTCATCGATCGACCGATCTTCGCGATCGTTCTGTCGCTTCTGATGATCCTCGGCGGTGTTCTGAGTCTGGTCGGACTGCCGATATCGCAGTATCCGGAAATCACGCCGCCGACGGTCCGGGTCATGGCCGCCTATCCCGGCGCGAATGCCGAGACCGTGGAACAGTCGGTGACCGCGCCGCTGGATTCGCAGATCAACGGCGTGGCCGACATGCGCTACATCCGCGCGGTGTCCGGCAACGACGGCAGCAGCGCGATCTCGGTGGTGTTCGAGCTCGAGCGCGATGCCGATATCGCCGCCGTCGAGACCCAGAACCGCGTCTCGCAGATCCTTCCGCGACTGCCGGCCGAGGTCAACGCGATCGGTGTGACGGTCCAGAAGTCCTCGCCCGATACGCTGCTCTATCTCGCGCTGCACTCGCCCGACGAGCGTTACGGTCGCGAATTCCTCAGCAACTACACGTTCAGCTATCTGGTCGATCCGCTCAAGCGAACGGTCGGGGTCGGTGACGTGAAGGTGTTCGGTGCCGAATACGGCATGCGCGTCTGGCTGCGTCCGGACCGGATGGCCGCGCTGAACCTGACCACCGCCGACATCATCCGCGCCAGCCAGGACCAGAACAAACAGGCCGCCGCGGGTCGCGTCGGTGAGCCCCCGGGCGGCATGGATTCCGGCTTTACCTTCTCGCTCAGCGCCAGCGGCCGGCTGGTGACCGAGGAGGAATTCGAGGACATCATCCTGCGGTCGCGACCGGACGGCTCCTTCCTGCGCCTCGGCGATGTCGCCCGGATCGAGCTGGGTGCCCGCTCGTACGGCTTCAGCGGCCGTCTCGACGGTCGCGACGCGGCCGTGATCGGCATTTCCCTGAGCCCCGGGGCAAATGCTCTGGAATCGGCCGAGGCCGTCAAGTCGACACTGGCTTCCCTGGCCGAAGCCTTCCCGCCCGGTCTGGACTACAGCATCGTCTACGACAACTCAACCTTCGTCGAAGCCTCGATCGAGGAGGTGGTCCAGACCTTCTTCGAGGCTTTGCTGCTGGTCCTGCTGGTCGTCCTGCTGTTTCTGCAGAACTGGCGGGCGACGATCATCCCGATGATCGCCGTTCCGGTGTCGCTGCTGGCGACCTTCATCAGCTACCAGCTGCTGGGTTTTTCGATCAACACGCTCTCGCTGTTCGCGCTGGTCCTCGCGATCGGCATCGTGGTCGACGACGCCATCGTCGTCGTCGAAGCCGTCGAGCACAAGATGGCCGGGGGACTGTCGTCGCGTGACGCCACCCGCGAAGCCATGAACGAAGTGACCGGGCCGATCGTTGCGACTTCGCTGATCCTGGCCGCGATCTTCGTCCCGATGGCCCTGGTTCCCGGCGTGGTCGGTCAGCTCTACAAACAGTTCGCGCTGACCATCGCGGTGTCGGTCGCCTTTTCGACCATCGTGGCGCTGACCCTGACGCCGGCGCTGTGCGCCAGGATGCTGCGACCGCGCGAGGCCCGGCGCGGGCCGATAGGACGTTTCTTCGATGCCTTCGACCGCGGCTTCGAGCGCCTGACCAGCGGCTATGTCCGGGTCGCGGCGATCGGCACCGGCGCGCCACGGCGCGTGTTCGTCGGCCTCCTCGTCCTGATGATCGGTGTTGTGGCCCTGATGCGAATCACGCCGACCGGCTTCGTGCCGGATGAAGATGTCGGGGCTTTCTTCGCCACCGTTCAGCTACCCGAGGCTTCGACCCTGGCCCGGACCGAATCCGTCGTCGGCAGCTATGGTCAGGATCTGCTGGGGCTGCCCGGGGTCGAGTCGGTGATGTCGATCAGCGGTTTCGATGTCATTTCCGGCACGGCAACTTCCAATGCGGCTCTGATGATCGTCAAGCTGTTTCCCTGGGAGGAGCGCCAGAGCGACGAGACTCAGGCCTCGGCCCTGATTCGTCGTGCGACCGGTCTGGGTCTGCGCCAGCCCGAGGCCAGCATCTTCGCCTTCAATCCGCCCTCGTTGCCGGGTTTCGGTGCCGTGTCGGGATTTTCGATGATGCTGCAGGCGCGCGTCGGTCAATCACCGGCCGAGTTGGCCGATACCGCAGAGCAGTTCACCCGGGCAGCTCAGGCGCGTCCCGAGATCGGGCGAATCAGCACCAGCTTCGGTGTGTCCACGCCCAACTACGATATCGTCGTCGACCGCGAAAAGGCCCAGAAACTCGGGGTTGCGGTATCCGATGTCTACGGGACCCTGCAGATCATGCTGGGCAGTTACCAGGTCAACGACTTCACCCGCTTCGGCAAGAACTATCGGGTGATTCTCCAGGCCGAAGGCGCCTATCGCTCGACCATCGATGCGCTCTCGCAGTTGTTCGTGCGCTCGGCCTCGGGCGAAATGATTCCGATCAACACCCTGGTGTCGTCGACGCCCGGTAGCGGACCACGCTTCACGCTGCGCTACAACCTGTTTCCGGCTGCCGAACTGTCGGGCTCACCCGCACCGGGCTACTCGTCGGGCCAGGCCATGCAGGCCCTGACCGAGGTCGCCGCCGAAGTGCTGTCGAGCGACTATGGTTTCGAATGGTCCGGGCAGAGCCTCGAGGAAAGCGAGGCGGGCAATACCGCGACGCTGGTACTGGTGCTTTCGGCCGTCATGGTCTTCCTGCTGCTGGCGGCCCTGTACGAGAGCTGGTCGATCCCGCTGGCGGTCCTGCTGGCGGTGCCGTTCGGGATCCTCGGAGCCTTCCTGGCGGTGCTGTTCCGGGAGCTCAATTTCGATGTCTACGGCCAGATCGGTCTGGTCACGCTGGTCGGGCTGGGCGCCAAGAACGCAATTCTGATCGTCGAGTTCGCCAAACTGTTCCACGAGCAGGGCAAGAGCCTGGCCGAAGCGGCGCTCGAGGCGGCGCGCCTGCGTTTGCGTCCGATCGTCATGACCTCGTTCGCCTTCATCCTCGGCGTCGTGCCGCTGGTCATCGCCAGCGGCGCGGGCGCGGCGTCCAAGCAGGCGGTCGGCACCGCTGTATTCGGCGGCATGCTGGCCGCGACCCTGCTGGCGGTCCTGTTCGTGCCGGCCTTGTTCGTTCTGGTACAGAGCCTGGGTGCGGGATCCAAGGGTGGGGCGTCGAAGACGGAGGAGGCCGCATGAAGGCTGCGCTGCGGCCGGCGCTGCCGCTGGGACTGGCCCTGGTTCTGGCCGCCTGTGCGGTGGGGCCGGACTACCAGCGCCCGTCGATCGACCTGCCGGCCGAACAGCGCGTGGCGCTCGATCCCGGACAGGGTGCAGCGCTGGCCGACATCGCCTGGTTCGATCTGTTCGACGATCCCCGGCTCGAGCGCTTGATCGAGACCGCCCTGGCGGAGAATCTCGAACTTCGCCGAGCACTGGCGCGGGTCCTGGAATCGGGTGAGCGTGCACGCCTGGCCGGCGCGGGGCCTTTTCCGAGCGTGATCGGCTCGCTCGGCAATTCGCCGTCACCGGGCGCCGGCAGCAATGATACGTCCTATTCGCTCGGCCTGGTCTTCGGCTGGGAGCTCGACCTGTTCGGCAAACTCCGGCGTACCAGCGAAGCGGCCCGGGCCGAGCTGCTGGCCAGCGAAGAGGGCGCTCGGGCGGTCATGGTCGGATTGGTCGCCGGCGTGGCCGCGACCTATTTCCAGATTCGCGAGCTGGACCGACGCATCGCGATCGTCGAGCGCACGATCGAAAGCCAGGAAGATTCGCTGGCACTGGTTCGCAGCCTGAAGTCCAGCGGCGTCGTCTCGGCCGCCGAGGAACAGCAGGCCATGGCCCTGCTGGCCAGTTCGCGTGCCCAGCTTCCCGCGCTGCGCCGGAATCGACTGATCGCCGAAAACGGTCTCGCCCTGCTGATCGGCAGCTCCCCGCAGAGCCTGATACCGGCTCGAGCGGATTCCCTGGTGCCGCAGCTTCCGCCGTTCAGCGTCGACCTGCCGGTGGAACTGCTCGAGGACCGGCCCGACCTTCGGGCCGCCGAACAGCGCCTGCGCGCCGCCACGGCCCGGGTCGGGGCGGCCATCGCCAATCGCTTTCCGTTCCCGACCATCGGACTGAGCGCGTTCGGCGGTCGCTTCAGCACATCGGTGGAGGATCTGGTCAGCGATGCCGACGATATTTTCTCCTGGGGACCGACGCTGTCGGTTCCGTTGATCGATTTCGGCCGGACCCGCGCCGGCGTCGGAATCGCCGATGCGCAGTTGATCCAGGCGACCGAAGCTTATCGAGCCGCGGTGTTGACGGCTCTGCGCGAACTGGCCGACGCTGCTGCGGGCCTGGCGGCCGCCGATTCGATCATCGGCCACAACCGCGAGCGTGTCCGGGCCTCGACCGAAGCCCTTCGACTGCAGCGGATGCGTTTTCGGCAGGGCGTTGTGGCCTATCTCGAGGTGCTCGACGCCGAGCGCCAACTGCTGGCTGCCGATCTTGATCTCGCCCAGGCCGAATACGGCCGGGTTCAGCGTTTCATCGAGCTCTATCGTGCCTTCGGCGGCGGTGCCGACGAGGCGCGTCTGATGGAGACGCTCGAACATCTGAAGCCGGGTCCAGAAGGATCGGATACGCCCGCCCCGGCGGTGCAAACGGACCCCACGGAAACCTCCTGAGGCCCTGGCGGCTCTCCTCTTATAGCTCCGACTTCAACTGCGGACCGGTGTCGGTTCCATTGTCCCACGCTGATTGACCGCCGGCGAAAGAGAGCAGGGCCACCATCAACAGGTGGAGAGCGAATCGCTTCATGGCATTTTCTTTCGGGGCGGGAGACGATCAGACCTTATCACGACGTCGAGCCTTCCTGATCACCGGCCGACGCCCTGGAGGATGCCTCGATATTTCCGGGCAATGGACCAAGTCGCGCTATGTCGTGACCGCTCGGGCCTTGATGGAGACGCAGCCCGAACTCGGGCAACACGGCATAGACGTGGTCGAAGATGTCGGACTGGATGTTTTCGTAGGGCACCCAGCTCGTTTGGTTGGCGAAACCGTAGATCTGCATCGGGATGCCCGTCGGGCCCGGATCGAGCTGGCGGACCATGAAGGTGAGGTCGTGATTGATCTTGTCATGGTCGGCCAGATAGGCGGTCATGTAGGCGCGAAACAGGCCTAGGTTGGTCATCCGGCGGGCGTTGAGCGGGGAGTCCGGATCGACGCCCCGATCCTGGTTGAAGCGCTCGATATCCCTTGAAGTCTCGTCGATGTAGTCGGAGAGCAAGCGCGCCTCGCGCAGACGCTCGAGATCGTCCTTGCCGGCAAAGCGAACGCTGCCGGCGTCGATGTTGATGGCGCGTTTGATTCGGCGCCCCCCGACGCGCTGGATGTTTCGCCAGTTCTTGAACGAATCCGAAATCAGGGCGTAGCTGGGGATCGACGTGATGGTCTTGTCCCAATTGCGCACCTTGACCGTGGTCAGGCTGATATCGATGACATCTCCATCGGCCCCGTAGCGCGGCATTTCCAGCCAGTCGCCGACGCTGAGCATGTCGTTGGCGGAAAGCTGAATCCCGGCGACCAGGCCGAGGATCGGATCCTTGAAGATCAACAGGACCACCGCGGTCATCGCGCCCAGGCCGCTGAACAGGATCAGCGGGGATTTGCCGATCAGGAACGCCGTCGCGAAAATCACCGCGACCGTCACGGCGAGCAGCTTCAGTCCCTGAAAGATGCCCCTGAGCGGTAGCTTGATCCGGCTGCCGGCCGTGCGCGACAGCACTTCGACCGTATCGAGCAGCGAAAACAGCGCCAGCAGGGTGAACAGGATGATCCAGAGGTGCGTTACGGTTTCGAACAGCGCCAGAACGGTCGACTCGGGTTCGAAGAAGGCGTTGGCCATCGCGTAGACCACGACGCCCTGCAGCGTCAGGGCCAGACGCGCGAACAGCTTGTTGCCGAACAGGGCGTTGCGCCAGGCTTTCTCCTGCCTGCGCTCGCGGGCGAGAAATCGCAGCACGATTCGATGAAGGATCAGATGGATCAGGAGCGAAACGAGCACGATCAGCCCGAGCACCGCGAGGTAGTAGACCAGCGCGGAGTTGGCCAGGCCGAGCCTGTCGATCCACCCGGTCAGCACTTGTTTCATGGATGTTCTTGGGGAATCGCCGGAACAGGCCTCCCACACTAACAAGTTCCCGGAAACGTTGCCGCGGGCGACGGGGAATCAGTGAAGATTCCGCATGCGGCCGAAGTGCTACGTCCATGCGCCCTGCCGCGCTCGGCCTCAGCGCTGACCGGCCTGCTGCTGGATCATGCGAAGCTCGAGGCGCTTGATCTCGCGCAGAACACGATTGGCCTCGAAGTGGCTGCCCATGAAGCCGCGCAGGAACACCGTCAACTGCACCAGCACCACGGCCACCAGTCCCCAGCGCAGGGCCGTGAGAGTCTGATCGATGCTGAACGCCTGGATCAGGGCGTAGACGGCGGTGAGGCCGAACAGGAGCTGGACGATGCCAACGAGCCCCATCACCCAGCCGAGGCGGCCGCTGAACATCGCGAAGGCCTGGCTGAAGTAGCCGGGTTCGTGGTCGAAATCCCGCAGCAGTTCGTGGTCTTCCTGCGCCAGCGCCTGCTGGATCAGATCATCGATGTCGCTCTTTTCGGGTGTCTTCCTGGTCTGCTCGTTCATGGGGTGTCTCCTTCGAGTCGGGCGCGCAGTTTGTTGCGCGCATGCATGAGGCGGGTCTTGATGGTTCCGGGCGCGGTATCGAGCGCCACGGCGATTTCGGCAATGCGGAAGTCTTCGAGGTAGAACAGCGCGAGTGCTGCCTGCTGGTCGGGGGGCAGGTCGGCCATCGCCTCGCGCACCGTGGCGAAGTCGGCGCTGCGCTCATCGGTGGCCGCGGTTGCTTCGGTGGCGTCGGGCTGTCGCGCCAGGGCGGACTCGCCGCTTCTTCGCCGCTGGTGCCGACCGATGGTGCGCGCGCAGCGGTGAGTCACGATCCGATAGGCCCATGCGGCGAACGCGTCGCTGTCGTTCAGGCCGGCGATCCCCCGGATGATCTCGATCCACGCCTCCTGGGTGACGTCGGTGGCCAGCTCCGCCTCGCCCAGCAGGCGTCGGGCATGCGCCAGAAGCCGCGGCTGCCAGCGTTCGGCGAGCCGGCTCATCGCAGCACGATCACCGAGTCGCGCCGATGCGGCGAGAAAGCTGTCGTAGACCTTTTCCTTGTCGCTTCGCATCGGTCTGGTTTTCGTCCTCGCTCGAGCGATGGTTTCGATCAGTACAGTGCCGCGCGAGCGCGTTTCGGTTCAATCAGCGTCGATCGCAGACGCTGCATTGTGCCCCGGTCGTTCGCATCGACGGGTCTCGGCTCATCCTTGCATCGCATTGACCGGCGATGAAGGACACTGTCGGTAAATCTCGCGGAGTTGTCCTATGAATCCTTTGCTGGTGGCCGGGGGTGTACTCGGCCTTTTGTCCGTGGTGATCGGAGCCTCGTCGGAGCACGTGCTGCAGGCGCGGGTCGACGACGAGGTATTTCGCTGGGTGATGACGGCGATCCGCTATCACCAGGTCGGGGCGCTGATCGTGACCGGTCTCGGCCTCGCTCTGGTCGTACTGCCGGCCCATCGGGCGAGTCGCCTGATCGGGGTGGCGGGCTGGCTGTTCGTCGTCGGCACGGTGCTGTTCAGCTTCAGTATCTACGCCGCCGCGCTGACCGGCAGCGAAGCCCTGACCTACATCTCGCCGGTCGGCGGCATCACCTTGATGCTGGCCTGGCTGGCGCTGATCGGAGCCGGCTTCCGGGCGGGAACGCCCGCCAGTGCCTGAAGGCCCGGAAATGTTCCGCGTCGCGCGTCGCGTGGCCGACGTGGTTGAATCGAGGGCGCTGAACGAAGTCTGGTTTGCGTTCGACCATCTGAAGCGCTGGGGGAAGACCCTCCAGCAGCAGACGATCAGCGCGGTCGAAACTCGCGGCAAGGCGCTGCTGATCCGTTTCTTGGGCGGGTCGGCCTCGATCTGCTGTCCAGCGGCGCGTCTGTCGAGGACATCGTCGACTGGATCAGCCAGCCGAGATTCGCCCGCCGCGCCCTCGGTCACTTGCTGCTGGACCAGAGCTTCCTCGCCGGCGTCGGCAATTACCTTCGCTCGGAGATTCTCTATTCGGCTGGGCTCCACTGGTCCGACACCCTCGAGCAACTCCGCGCGGAACAGATTACCGACCTGGCGCGCGCAGCCCGCACCATGATGTGGCGTTCGGTCAAGACCGGTGGCGTCACCAACGACCCGGAGCGGGTCAAAGTACTCAAAAGAGCCGGCTGGCGGCGACGAGACTATCGCCATTATGTCTTCAGCCGCGAGGGCCAGGCCTGCTTTGAGTGCGATCTAAATGGTTGCCTGTTTAACAATACGGCGGGTGATCCTGCCGGCAGCCCGAAAGGCGGGACAAGCGAGCTGAGCACGAATCCTGAGCACGCTGCCGAACGCTGATAGTACAGGTGGACTTGCCAGTCTGTGGATATTGGCTGAATTTGCACCAATCTGCGTGTTGCACGTACAATGCGTGACACGCACAGAGTCGGGACTCAGTCAATGAAGCAGAACATCACACTATCGCTGGATTCCGAGCTGTTGCGGGGCGCGCGGGTGTTGGCCGCAGAGAGGGGGACGTCCGTCAGCAAACTGCTTTCCGCTGAGCTGGAACGGCTCGTCCGTGAGGACCGTGCCTACCAGCAGGCAAGAACGCAGGCTCTCAGTGTGCTGGACACCGGCTTGCATCTGGGCGGAGAGCGGCCCCCGCGGAGCTCTCTGCATGAGCGTTAGCTTTGTAGACACCAACATTCTGATTCACGCCCACGATATGGATGCCGGCGACCGACACTGGCGGGCGAAGGCCATCGTAAGCGAGCTGTGGGCGACGCGAAGCGGGATGCTGAGTACGCAAGTACTGCACGAGTTCTATGTCAATGTCACACAGAAGATTCCGGCCCCGCTGGAGCCGGTCCGGGCTCGCGCCGTGATCGAGACTTATCTGGCATGGGATGTTCAGACGCTCGCACCGGAGAGTGTCTTGCTTGCATCGGAGATTCAACAACGCAATGGCATTTCCTGGCGGGACGCCCTGATCGTCCACGCTGCAAGCAAGGGTGGGGCCTCGGTTCTCTACACCGAAGATCTGAATTCGGGTCAGGTGATGGAAGGTGTCAAAGTGGTGAACCCGTTCATCGATTCAGCGCTTCACGATGCGCCAGACGGATCGCTTCAACGAGTGTGATCGCTGGCACCGATAGCGGGTTTTCTCCCGTGCCGGAAAATTTCTCCATGAGAACCAAAGACTGGATCTGAGTTTCAATGCGAATGGTTGCCAAGTACGAATCGCGAGGCCAGGCCGACGAGCGGGCGGCGTTCCTGCAGTCGCACGGCATCGCTACCCATGTCTCGGACATGGTGTCGATGCGGCCGAACCTGGCCCATCAGGGGCGCTTCCGCGCCGGGCTGTGGGTGGTGCTGGAGGCGCAGTACGACGATGCGGTCGGATTGCTCGAAAATCCCGATCACGCGGTGAGCAATCCGTTGAGCGTGGATCAGATGGAGCACATGGAAACCCAAGGGGCTTTCGAGGCGCGCAACACGCTGTTCAAGTGGCTATTGCTGACTGCCGTCGGGCTGGCTGCGGCGGCAGCGCTGGTGGTCGGGCTGGACGGACGCTGAGCCGTTGATCAGAACACCCCGCTGGCCTTGAGCTTGCGGTACTGGCTGACCAGTGTGCCGGGCAGTTCGGGTGGGGTCAGGTCGAGATGGAAGATTCCGTGATGGCGCAGGTGGCGCGTTGCAGCACGACGCTGTTCGCGATAGAGGATTCTGCCGGCTTCGAACAGGGTTCGGTCTTTATCGCTGGAATCGCTCGAAGAGCCGGCGTCCAGGTCGTCGAGCTGTTCGCGCAGGTCGGCCACGACCACGAGGTGGCGCTGGCGCAGCAGGGTCAGCGCCGGGTCGAGTTCCTCGTGATCCTCGTCGCGCAGGTTCGTGAGCAGCACGATCAGGGCTCGGCGGCGCTGGTGGCGCAGCAGGTCGGCGGCAGCGCGAAGATAGTCGGGGTAGCTCGTTTCGGCCTGAAGATCGTAGACACTTTCCAGCAGCGTCGAGAACTGGCGCTGACCGCGACCCGGCGGCACGATTCGTTCTCCATCGTTGCCGGCACCCATGGTGTGCAGCGCGACCGTATCGCCCTGCTTGAGCGCGACATGGGCCAGGAGGAGCAGCGCGTTCAGGCACTGGTCGAAGTGACTCAGCGGTCCGTCCATCGCGCGCATGCGCCGGCTGCAGTCGAGTAGAAACACCACCCGTTGATCGCGCTCTTCCTGGTAGTCCTTGGCGATCAGCTTGCGCATGCGCGCGGTGGCATGCCAGTCGATCTGACGGAGGCTGTCGCCCTCGCGATAGTCGCGCAGCTGATCGAAGACCGAGCCGATCCCGCGCCGGCGGGTCAGGTGGATGCCCATTTCCTCGAGGCGGCGATCGCCGGCCAGTCGGCCGTACTGGATGACCAGATTGAAGTTGGGGTAGACGCGCGCCCGCTGCGGATTGCTGACCATCTGACGCCGCCACCACAGGCCGAAAGGGCTCCGCCAGGCCAGGTGGCAGCGATCGAGCACGACGTCGCCGCGCTGCTGCGCGGTCGCAGACCAGCGCAGATGCGCCTGCTCGTCGGGTCTCAGCGTCAGTTCGCGCGGCAGATCGCGGGCGCTGATCGAGGCTGGATGGAGTTCGTGGACTCTCAGCGTCAGCGGGCGGGTGCTGGCACCGGAGATCGTCAGATCGATCGGCACAGCGGTATTCACGGGCCACTGCGCTGCGAAGCGTCGCCCGACGCACAGCTCCGGTTGCTCGCGCCACAGCCGCCAGACATCCACTGCCGCCACGAGCGCGAGCACGGCCCCGAGGCCGATCCAGAGTGGCTGCAGCCAGGCTGGCGCGTCGAGCAGCCGGATCGCGAAGCCTGTCATGATCCAGGCAGCCAGCGCCGTGATCAGCGCGCCCGCCGGCCTGACCAGCCCGTGGCCGGGCGCGCGGTCTGGCCCGGGCTCACTCACTGGCGCGGTGCCTGCTGCTCGTCGATCACGCGGGTCAGTACGCTGTCGCTGCTCAGCCCCTCCATCTGGAGTTCCGGGCTCAACATGATGCGGTGGCGAAGGCAGGCGAGGGCGTGTTGCTTGATGTCGTCGGGGATCACGAAGTCGCGTCCGGCCATCAGGGCCGCGGCCTGGCCGACGCGCAGCAGGGCGATGCTGGCGCGCGGCCCGGCGCCGACCGTGATGCCGGGCCATTCCCGCGTGGCGCGGACGATCGCGACGGCATACTCGGCGAGCGCGGCGTCGACGCGCACCGAGCGGGTCTGCGCGCGCAGCGCGAGCGTGCTTTCCGGGTCGAGCAGCGGCGACAGCGTGCTGGACAAGGTCGTCAGATCGTCGCGCATCCCGGCCAGGTTCAGCGCGACGCGCTGCTCGTCTTCGGCTGACGGGTAGTCGATCAGCACTTTCATGACGAAACGATCGAGCTGGGCTTCCGGCAGCAGGTAGGTGCCCTCGTGTTCGATCGGGTTCTGGGTCGCGAGGACCATGAACGGGTCGGGCACAGCGAGCGGTTTTCCTTCGATCGTGACGCGCCGTTCCTGCATGACCTCCAGCAGCGCGGCCTGGGTCTTGGCCGGGGCGCGGTTGATCTCGTCGGCCAACAGGACGTTGCAGAATACCGGGCCCCGGCGCAGGCGGAATTTCTCGCTTCTGATGTCGTAGAGGGCATGTCCGGTGATGTCGGCGGGCATCAGATCGGGCGTGAACTGGATGCGGGAGAACCGTCCGCCGATAGTCACCGCGAGACACTGAGCGAGCAGGGTCTTGGCCAGCCCGGGAACCCCCTCGATCATGACATGGCCGCCGGCCAGCATGGCCGCCACGAGCTGATCGACCACGGCCGACTGTCCGATGACGACGCGGTTCAAGGCCGCGATCAGCTGCGAGAGTCTGGTCGGGTCGGGAGAAGGAGATTGCGGGTCGGTCATTGAAATTCCTCGTTACAGGATATGCATGAGTCGACGGTGCAGACGAACGTACTCGTCGAGGGCGTCGGAGGCGTCGCAGCGGTCCAGGCTCAGATACCAGGCCAGGCGCTGTCGATCGAGATCGGGAAGCAGGCGTTCCAGACGATCGAGCCGCCGCGAGGGCTCGATCTGCGCCCAGTCGGGGAAGCGGCGCAGCAGTCGACGCCGACGTTCCTCGCGCATCGCCGCGATGAGCCTGGCGCCCTGGTTATGCCGCCAGTCGAAGCGCGCCGTCGCGAGCACGTGCTCGCGCATCTGGCGCTGATCATCGCCGCTGTCGTGATGCACCGGACCAAGGCGCGGTAGCCGCGACCAGATCCACAGCACGGCGAGCAGAAGGACGATCGGCCAGAGCCCGGGTGCCTGCTGCCATAGCCAGGCCAGGAAGCCGCCGGGCTGGCTGCGCTGCTGCAGGTAGACCCGCGTCGTGCCGGAATCGATCAGGTCGAGCAGGAAGCGGGCATGATCGGGATCGATCAGGTGAGCGTTGTCCAACCAGGCCGTGGTTGGCAACAGGCTGACGCGACCGGCGCCAAGGGGATACCGCGCCACGACCGGCTGCCCGCTGCTGGTGTCGGTCCAGACGCTCAGTCCCGCAGGCTTGTCCGGCACCATCAGACCGCTGCGGCCCCAGAGGCGGCGGGTTTCGCCGTCGGCAACGGTGACCCGACGGAAACGGGTGGATTCGTCCGGAAGCGGTTCCGCGTTCTGATTCTCCACCGGATCGTCGGGACATTGGTGGCAGCGCTGGATGTCGTATGGGTTGAGGTCCCGCTCACCGGTCCGCTCCGGCAGGCGGTCAGGCGCCGGGGCGATCAGGTGCCCCCCCTGCTCGACCCAGATGTGGAGTTGGGCGGCCTCGAGCTCGTTGTGCTGACCCAGGGCCAGCGGGATGATCAGACTCGTTCCCTCGCTCTGGAGCCCGACGAGGTCCTGCAGGTGATACAGGGATTTCGTGGCCAGGCCATTGCGCTCCAGCCAGCGCTGGGTGACGTGAAAGCGCTCGGTCAGGAGCTGGCGATTTTCCGGCCGATAGACGGCCCGCTCCTCGTATTCTCCCCGAAGGATCCACCACGACCCCGCACCGATCAGGACCAGCAGGCTGAGCGCGAGGAGCAGGCCTTCGCCCATCCGGCGATTCATTGCGCTTCCCTCGCGTCCTTCGCGCAATGCGTCGACCATTCTTCACGAAGCTTGCTGAAGTGCTGGTCCGTCGGCGGTGAACCTGCCCAGGCGGTCTGCAGCCAGATCCGGACCAGCTCGCTGACATAGCGGCGGCTGTCCTCGGGCAGCGTCAGGCGGCGAATGGCGGCCAGTACTTCACCCTCGGTGTCGGCCCGCCGCCGTGGCAACAGGCGATCGACCGCGCCACGATAGAGCAGGCTGATCGCCGCGCGTGCGTCGCCGGCGCGCCAGGCGCTGGCCGCGGCACCGGGAATATCCTCGGGCAGTGCGATCGGCCGCGAGGTCGCCGTGTGCTCGACCGGACTCGGCGGTCGACTCGGCCCGGGTTTCGTGAACCGCTGCGGATTCAGATGCCGGCGCCAGCGCCACAGCAGCCAGATGACCAGAGCGGCCAGAACGATGATGACCAGTCCGCGCGCCAGCTCCGGCAGCATCAGCCAGCCCGGAATCTCGAACGGGCTGGACGAAGCGCTCTCGCGCTGCTCATCGAGTCGAACGCGCTGGGTCTGGCAGTATTTCAGTTCCGGCTCGGCGTGCAGCTCGCCGAGGCGGCGCTCCAGTTCATCATCGGAAGCTCGAAGTGCCTCGATCTTGGCCGACCATTCCTCGCACTCGAACGGCAGGACGCGGCTCGGTACATCCGGCGCTGCCGTGGCGATAGGGACGGAAGCCGGCAGAAGCCCGGCCAGCGCCGCAGCGAGCATTCCTGCCTTGACCGCGTTCGAACGGCTCATACCGCGCGGGGCCCGCCATGGCGTTGGCCGATTCGCCGCAGCACGGGCTGCAGATCCCAGCATTCGAGGCGGCAGCGCTGGTTGAGATACAGCCCGAAGCCGCCGGCCACGTAGAAAGGTTCGACCAGCGCGACGGTCAGCATGTAGATCAGCGCAGCGGCGGCCCAGGTCGCGACGTGATCGAAGTCCAGGCCGGTACCGTTGGTCAGGGAGAATGCGTCGGTCAGGTCGGTCGGCAGCAGCCAGCCGAACGCGATCGCAAGACTCAGAAACAGGCTCCACTCGGCAACGACTGCCGCCAAGGTCAGCAGCAGACCACCGCCACGGTCTCCATACGCGAGGGCGGCGACGCGCTGCCGGCGGCTGCTGCCGGACAAACCCTCGAGCTGCCAGATCGGCAATCGAGCCGAGCGCGATGGATGGAAGCGTAGAACGGTCAGGCTCGCCAGGTGCCCACCAGACCACCAAGCCCTGCGTTGTCCGAGGATGGTCCGCACGCTCGAGGCCCGTCCGGTCAGATCGCTGGCGAGCACGTGGAGCAGGGCGCGATCGAGCGTCGGTTTGAACCACCAGAACAGCAGCAGGGCGAGCGGTGGTGCGATGGCGGCGGCGGCCGCCGCCAAGGGCGTCAGACAGCCCAGAACCGTCAGCGCGACCCCGAGCAGTCGCGGCCAGCTGGCGCGGGCGAGCTGGAAGCCCAGGTCCATGGCCTCCGACTGCGGTCGTGGCCGCAGGACGATGCGCTCAGTCTGCACGGACTGCAGCGACCGGATTCGATCGACGACCGGCGAACACGAAGTAGCCGAGCATCAGCAGCCAGAGGCAGCCGCCTACGGCATATTTCACGCCCGCAGGCTGCGGGCTGGCCGACCAGAAGGCCTCCAGGCCGGCGGCCAGCAGCAGCATGACGATGACGCCGTAGAGTATCTTCACCGCGCGGCGCGCGCTGCGCCGCAGCGCGGTCAGGCGTCCGAAGCGGCCGGGAAACAGCAGACTCAGGCCCATGCGCGCACCGGCCACGCCAGCCAGAGCGATGGCCGGCAGCTCGAGCGCGCCGTGGCCGATCACGAAGGTCCAGAAGTTCTCGTGGTAGCCCTGAAAGCTCAGGTGGGCGGCGACCGCGCCGATGTTCAGGCCGTTGAACAGCAGGATCGCGACGCTGCCGATGCCGAACACGAGGCCGCCGGCGAAGGTCCGCAGGGCCACGCCGATGTTGTTCATGATGTAGAACGCGAACATGAACAGATCGTTTGCGGCGCCGCGTCCGGTCGACGGCGCGTCGGCGTACATCTGTTCCATCCGGGTGATTGTTTCGGGGGTCAGGATGCGGTAGACGAATTCGGGGTTGCCGCCGATCAGCCAGGCCAGCCACAGCATCGGGCCGAACAGCAGCAGACAGCACAGGCACGTCAACCGCCACTCCCGCCGGACAAGGGACGGGAACTCGCTGGCGAAGAACGTGCCGACCCGACGCGCGAGGCGGGCCTGTGGCTGATAGACGAAGGCATGTCCCTCCATGACCCAGCCCTGCAGGCGTTCGACCAGTGACAGGCTGTAGCCGCGGCTGCGCGCCAGAGCGAGGTCGTTGCACAGGCGCCGGTACTGGCCCGGAAAATCGTCTGGAACGTCCTGCCGCTTGCGCTGACGCAGTGCCTTGAGCTGGTTCTGGTAACGCTCCCAGCGCTCGCGGCGGCCGGCGATGAAATCAGCCTGTTTCATGGCCGATGTCCGGCGATGTATCGTGACCAGGACAGGAGCCGGTCGACGCCGGCCTGTCCCTCCCGTCCGGATAGCGATGCGAGTTCTCCGGCGAGCTCGGCGGCCCGTTCGGGATTGATGCAGCGCACGCGCTCGGCGAACGAAAGGAGGGCCTGCTGCTCACCGGTACTCAAGGCCACCGGGGGTGCTTCGACCGGGCCCGGGCTGAGCAATTCACTGCGCCGGGCGGCGGGTTCGCGGTACACCACGACCGTGCCGGCGGCCAGATCCCCGAGGCGCTGGAACCGGGGATTCATGAACATCGCGATCAGTCCCGTGGTGTACAGGACCGGCAGGAAATCCACCTGGCGCAACAGGTTGCGAATGATCGAGGCCGACCAGCCGACCGGCGTGCCGTCCTGGTGAATGACCTTGATGCCGAGCGCTTTCTTGCCCGGCGTGGCGCCATGGGCCAGGACTTCGAACAGGACCGGATACCACCAGTTGATCAGGAACCAGATCAGGATCAGCAAAGCGGTGCCGAGCACCTCGAGCCAGGCCAGAGCCATGATCAGTCCGATCATCACGCCGGCCCGGATCAGGAAGTCGACCAGCCAGGCCAGCCCACGCGGTACCGGTCCCGCGACATGCAGGGAAAGCTCGATACCATCGGGTGTTTCGACGGGATAGAGCGAGTCGATGGGGCGCATCGCCGGCAGGCTCAGGCCTCCTGTTCGATGAAGACGTCCCGGTAGCTGGTGAAGGCCGCGCAGAACAGCACGGGGTAGACCAGCAACCAGCCAAGCAGCAGGGGAATGGCACCGATAATCACCATCACGATGCCGACCAGACCGTAGATCAGGAACGGCAGGATATTGCGAAGGCAGCCGATGAAGCTCATCTTCATCGCCTCGATCGGTGGCAGATTGTGGAACACGATGAGCGCGGGGGCGAACCAGATCAGCATCACGACCGGAACCACCATCGCCATGCCGACGAGAAACCCCAGCATCGTGAAAAGGAAGAGACTGAGCTGGCCGGTGTCGAGCTGCGTCGCGAACAACATGCCGCCGAAAATGCCGACCACCACGATCGCCGCGATCGCGGCAGCGACGGTCGCGGCCAGGTAGATCAGGCCGGTCAGGGCCAGCGGACCCAGGTGCTGATTGAACCCGGCGAACAGGTTCTCGAACTGCAGTTCTCCTTCGGTCCGGACCCGCTCGCAGCTGATCATCCAGCCGCCCATCAGGACCGGCATCAGGACCGTTGCCGCAAAACCCAGTATCGGGATCAGGCTCAAGCCGATGAAGATCACGCTGGCGACGATCAGCATCAGGATCCAGATCACCGGTCTGACCTTGAACAGCTCCCAGGCCTCCAGGATCCATTCCAGTCCGCGACCGGCCGACACCGCGCGTGGTTCGGCCAGCAGCCCTTCCTGATCGGACTCCGGCCGGACCGGCTCGATTTCGGCCTCGGGCGGCTGAAACGGATTGTCGTCCTGGTTCAAAGCGCTCTCCTTGCAGGGAATTCAGCGTGACTGCTTCAGCTCGATGTTCATCGCTTCGATGACGGCGATCGCCTTGCGGCGGGCCTGGCCGATGTCATCTCCGCGAGCCAGTGCGACGCCCATGCGGCGACGCCCGTCGACGGTTGGTTTGCCGAACAATCGCAATTCGGTGTCGGCTTCGGCCAGGGCCCGGTCCAGATGCCCGAAGCGAACGCGCTCGGAATGGCCCTCGACCAGCAGCGCGGCCGAAGCGCCCGGACCGAGCTGGCGAATGACCGGTATCGGCAGGCCGAGAATTGCCCGCGCGTGCAGCGCGAACTGCGACAGATTCTGCGAAACCAGGGTCACCAGTCCCGTATCGTGTGGCCGCGGCGAGACTTCGCTGAACCATACCTCATCGCCGCGAACGAACAGTTCGACGCCGAAAACCCCGTATCCGCCGAGAGCGCCGGTCACCTTGCCGGCGATGCGTTCGGCTTCCATGCGCGCCACGGTCGACATCGGCTGCGGCTGCCAGGACTCGCGGTAATCGCCGTCGACCTGAACATGCCCGATCGGCTCGCAGAAATGGGTCCCGCCGACATGGCGGACGGTCAGCAGGGTGATTTCGTAATCGAAATCGACGAAGCCCTCGACAATCACCTTGCCCTGGCCGGCGCGCCCGCCCGACTGGGCGTCATCCCAGGCTTCGGGAACCTCTTCGGCGCGCCTGATCAGGCTCTGGCCCTTGCCGGACGAGGACATCACCGGCTTGACCACGCAGGGCAGGCCGATGGCCTCGACGGCCTGCTCGAACGCCTCGCGGCTGTCGGCAAAGCGGTACCGGGACGTTGGAAGTTCCAGTTCCTCGGCAGCCAGCCGCCGAATGCCTTCCCGATTCATCGTCAGGTCGGCGGCGCGCGCGGTGGGCACGATGTCGTAGCCTTCCTGCTCGGCCTGCAACAGCGTCCGCGTGGAAATGGCTTCGATCTCGGGGACGATCAGATGGGGCCGGTCGAGTTCGATCAGGGCGTGCAGCGCGACTGGATCGAGCATATCGATGACGTGCGAGCGATGGGCCACCTGCATCGCCGGCGCGTTGGCGTAGCGATCGACGGCGATCGTCTCGCAGCCCAGGCGCTGCAGCTCGATGACCACTTCCTTGCCCAGCTCGCCGCTGCCCAGCAGCATGACGCGGGTGGCGACAGGTGACAGCGGCGTGCCGATGGAGATCAACTGGAGCGTCCTCGCAATTGGGGCTCCAGTCTAATCAAAAACCGGCCCCGGCATCGGATGCGATGCCAGGGCCGGGCTCGATCAGGCCAGATCGAAGCGGTCGGCGTTCATCACCTTGTTCCAGGCGTTCACGAAATCGCTGACGAAGCGCTCGCCGGCGTCATCCTGGGCATAGGCCTCGGACAGAGCGCGGAGCCTCGAGTTGGAACCGAACACCAGATCGACCCGGGTACCGGTCCACTTGACCTCGTCGCTGCCGCGCTTTCTGGCCTCGAACAGGTCTTCGTATTCCGCCGACCGCGTCCAACCGGTCTGCAGATCGGTCAGGTTGACGAAGAAATCGTTGCTCAGCACGCCTGGGCGATCGGTCAGGACACCGTGCGTCGAACCGCCGTGGTTCGCGCCGAGAACCCGCAGGCCACCGACGAGGACCGTCATCTGGGGTGCGGTCAGGCCGAGCAGCTGGGCGCGGTCGAGCAGCATTTCCTCGTCCCGGACGGTGAAGCGGGTGCGGCGGTAGTTGCGGAAACCGTCCGCCTCGGGTCGCATCGGCTCGAAAGACTCCGCGTCGGTCTGCTCTTCGGTGGCATCGGTGCGGCCCGGAGCGAACGGCACGGTGATGTCATGGCCGCCGTCGCGGGCGGCTTTCTCGATCGCCGCAGCGCCGCCGAGCACGATCAGGTCGGCTAGCGATACGCGCTTGCGGGATTCCCGATTGCTGCCGGACTGAGCCTGGTTGAACTCGGACCGGATTCTTTCCAGCTCCCCGAGCACGCGGGCCAGCTTTTCGGGCTCGAATGCTTCCCAGTCCTTCTGCGGCGCAAGCCGGATGCGCGCACCATTGGCGCCGCCGCGCTTGTCGGAGTTGCGGAAGGTCGAGGCCGAACACCAGGCCGTTGAAACCAGCTCGCTCACCGACAGGCCCGAATTCAGGATCGACTGCTTTAGCGAATCGATGTCGGACTCGTCGATCAGCTCGTGGTCGACCGGCGGCACCGGGTCCTGCCAGATCAGGTCTTCTTCCGGGACTTCCGGACCGAGGTAGCGCACCTTCGGGCCCATGTCGCGATGGGTCAGCTTGAACCAGGCGCGGGCAAAGGCATCGGCGAATTCGTCGGGATTGGCGTGGAAGTGCTCGGAAATCTTGCGGTACTCCGGGTCTTCGCGCATCGCCATGTCGGCGGTCGTCATCATGATTCCGACTCGAATCGACGGGTCTTCCACGTCCGGGGCATGATCCTGATCGGCCAATCCCTTCGGTGCCCACTGGTTCGCGCCGGCCGGGCTCTTGACGAGTTCCCAGTCGTACTTGAACAGAACGTCGAAGTAGCCCATGTCCCAGCGGGTCGGATTCGGCGTCCATGCGCCTTCGATGCCCGAGGTGATGGTGTCTCGACCCTTGCCCTTGCCGTAGCTGCTTTTCCATCCCAGGCCCTGCTGTTCCAGCGGAGCGGCCTCGGGCTCGGGACCGACGTGCGCTGCGTCACCGGCACCGTGCGACTTGCCGAAGGTGTGGCCGCCGGCCGTCAGGGCCACTGTTTCATAATCGTTCATGGCCATGCGCGCGAAGGTTTCGCGGATATCGCGCGCTGAAGCCAGCGGATCCGGGTTGCCGTCCGGGCCTTCCGGATTGACGTAGATCAGACCCATCTGAACCGCCGCCAGCGGGTGGGCCAGCTGACGTTCGCCGGAATAGCGGCTCTGCGGGCGATCGCTGGTCGCGAGCCACTCTTCTTCGGCCCCCCAGTAGATGTCTTCTTCCGGGCCCCAGATGTCCGCGCGTCCGCCGCCGAAGCCGAAGGTCTTGAAGCCCATCGATTCCATCGCCACGTTGCCGGCCAGCACGAACAGGTCGGCCCAGGACAGGCGATTGCCGTACTTCTGCTTGACCGGCCAGAGCAGCCGTCTTGCCTTGTCGAGGTTGGCGTTGTCGGGCCAGCTGTTGAGCGGCGCGAAGCGCTGGTTGCCGGTCGAGGCACCCCCACGGCCGTCGGCGGTTCGGTAGGTGCCGGCCGCGTGCCAGGCCATCCGGACCATGAACGGTCCATAGTGGCCGTAGTCGGCGGGCCACCAGTCCTTCGAGTCGGTCATCAGGGCGGTGAGGTCGCGCTTGACCGCCGCGAGGTCCAGCTTGCGGAATTCGTCGGCGTAGTCGAAATCCTCGCCCATCGGGTCGGCCATCGCGGAATGCTGATGCAGGATGTCCAGGTTGAGCTGATCGGGCCACCAGTCGGTCGTTCCCCTGCCACCGGATTTCTTGAGGGTCAGGCTGCCGTGCATGACCGGGCACTTCACTTGTTCGTCCATTGATCTCTCCTTTGAGCACTTGATCCAATCGACCGAACCTCGTCTGGCGTGTGGCCGGCGGCTCGGTTGACATCTACGAAGGTCAGCATGCCTGAATGTTGCAGATTACTCCAATGAATAATGAATATGCTTCTGATAGGTTTTCGGTATCGTTTGACGGGCCGGCCGGGAATTGTCGGATGATTCCGGTGGTTTTGCAGGCTCCGGGGGCGGCCTGCACGCGCTTGTGGGACTCAATGTGCGTTCAGTCGCCGACTCGCTGCGGCTCTTCCTTTCGACTTTTCGGTCTGTCCCGCGCGGCGTTCGGCGTCCCCTCAGGGGCGTCCGGTCGCGTGTGCAGTGCCTGACGAATCGCCTTTCACCCAGGCGGGTCGTCATTGTTGGCCGCGGATCCGGCGGATTGAAACTTGCTGCCGCTCCGGGCCACCGCTACCGCCACAAGCCCGAGGTGACATCACGCTCGTGGAGCTCAGGCTGACTCGCGTCTGGAAGCCGCTGCCGCACGGAATCGCGGCGGGCACGCTCGATCTGCACGAGGACGAATGCAGTTACCTGGCGCATGCCCGACGCCATCACTTCCGCTTCGTCTGGGACCGCAGGCATTCGGGGCCAGCCGTTTCTCGCCGCCCGGCTGCTCCGCTTCCCGGACGGTCGTGAGCCGGCCATCGATACCTATCGCGATCGGGGTTCGCTGGTCTCGCTCGACGCCACCGCCGCCGGCCCTGCACGGCTCATTCCGGGCGGTGATGCTGTGGATCACCGACCTGCTCGGCCGCAGGACAAGGCCACGATTGAAGCTGCATTGATCGGAGGGGGCAGGTTCCGTGGGTCGATTTCGATTGCGATATCGATATCGATTTGAACGGGGACTCGCAGGGAAAGCGCCCTGAACCCTGAACCCTGAACCCTGAACCCTGAACCTTGAACCTTGAACCTTGAACCTTGAACCTTGAACCTTGAACCTTGAACCTCTGTCACCCCTGCCATCAGTCCCATTTACTCCCGCGGCCCGCGATGGCAAATTAGCGATATCGCGATCGCAATTGCAATCGCAATCGCAATCGCAATCGCAATCGGAGAACAGGATGGGCCATACGCGCAGAGATCTTCTGAAATTCGGAGGCTTGGGGCTGGGCGCGGTCACGCTGACCAGTCTCGGCCTGCCGGTCAGCGCGCTGGGGCAGGATGGCCTTACCGAGGCCGGACGTCCGCTGGATATCCTGATTCTCGGCGGCACCGGATTCACCGGCCCGTTCCAGGTCCGCTATGCGCTCGCGCGTGGACATCGAGTCACGATCTTCAATCGCGGCAATCGATCGCTTGACTGGCCCGGGCCGGTCGAAGAGCTGGTCGGTGATCGCAACGACGGCAATCTGGAAGCATTGAAGGACCGACAGTGGGATGTCTGCATCGACAATCCGACGACGCTGCCGTTCTGGATTCGCGATGCCGGCCGGGTGCTGCAGGACAACGTGGGCCACTACGTGTTCACATCGACCCTGTCGGTGTACGCGAGCAACGCGGTGCCGGGCGCCGACGAATCCGCCGAGCTGCTCGAATACGGCGGCAGTGATGCGATGGCCGAAACGATGGATTCGCTGCGCGCCAACATGGGGCTCTACGGTCCTCTGAAGGCCGAATCGGAACGCGAGGTGGCGCGCTGGTTTCCCGAGCGGCACACGATCATCCGGCCGACCCTGATCGTCGGTCCGGGCGATCGCACCGATCGATTCACATACTGGCCGCTGCGAATGGCGCGCGGCGGACAGGTTCTGGTACCCGGCGACGGAAGCGATCCGGTCCAGATCATCGATGCCCGGGATGTCGCGGAGTTCACCGTGCGCCAGGCCGAGAGCCGGGCGGGTGGTGCCTTCAACGCGGCCGGACCCGACTACCAGTTCACTTTCGAGGCGATGCTCCATGGCATCCGTGCCGTCACCGGCGTCGCGGCGGAACTGAACTGGGCACCGGCCGAATTCCTTGCCGCGCAGGGCATCAATCCCTGGTCCGACATGCCGGTGTGGATTCCGGGCGAGGGCGAATATGCGGGCTTCAGTCGTCGATCCAACGCGAAGGCCATCGCCGGCGGCCTGACCTTCCGGCCGTTCGCCGACACCGTCCGCGCCACCCTCGACTGGTTTCACGAGCAGCCGGAAGAACGCCAGGCCGAGATCCGCGCCGGTATCAGTGCCGAGCGCGAAGCCGAAGTGCTGGCCGCGCTGCGAGCCGCCGCATGAAGACCCTCGCTTTGCTGATCGGCTGGTGCATCCTGTTCGTGCTGGCCTGGCCGCTGGCCTTGCTGGTGCTGCTTCTGTGGCCGCTGGTATGGCTGATCAGTCTGCCGTTTCGCCTGGTCGGGATTGCCTTCGAGGGCGTATTCGCGTTTCTGCGCGGTGTCATCTTACTGCCGGCGCGACTGTTGGGGGAGCGTCCGAGGGCGGGATGAGCGCGAATGGATCAGTTGGCGAGGCTGATACTTTCAGGCACTGTTTCAGGCACTGTCATCCCGGACTGGATCCGGGATCTTCGATGCACCAGCGAGCACCGTGCCCCGGGGGCTGGTCGATTGTCTCGTTCCGGAGGTCCCGGCTCGGTGGCCGGGACGACAATGAAGGATGATGTGGGCGAGGTGCGGCTGGCTATGAGGTCAGCGGCGACGGTGCCGGTGAACTGATCATCAACCCCCGTCATCGATGAACTTTCGCAGCCACAGCGTCGCCAGGCGCTGCTCGCGGCGCACGGTGGACTCGGAGATGTCGAGTACGCGGCCGATCGCCGGCTGGGTGAGGCCGCCGAAGTAGTTCAATTCGATGATCCGGGCCTTGCGCTCGTCGCGCTCGGCCAGCCGATTCAGGGCCGAATCGAGAGACAGGACGTCGGCATCGGCCGGTGAGGCGTGGCGGTCCTCGTGCAGCGTGACCCGAATCGCGTCACCCCCGCGCTTGGCGGCCTTGCGCGCCTTGGCATGGTTGATCAGCAGGCGTCGCATAATGCGCGCGGCCAGGGCGTAGAAATGATCCCGATCGGCCAGCTCGATATCCGCTCCGAACAGGCGTTCGTAGGCTTCGTTTGCCAGCGCCGTGGGCTGGAGCGTGTGCTGGGGTGATTCCCGGCTGAACACCTGTCCGGCGATCTCGCGCATCTGCTGGTAGACAACCGGAGCGATTCGGTCGAAGGCTTCGCCGTCGCCGTCCATCCAGTCGTTGAGCCATCGGGTCAGCGACTCCGGATCGGCCTTGCCGGAGCGCGCCGGTCCGTCGCCGCTCATCGAGCCGCCGCCAGCTGCGCGGCCAGGGCCTGAATCCGGGGTGCCTCCGGGGGGAAGGACCTGGCCAGTTCATCGATCAGCGCCCGAGCGTCCTCCAGATCCTCGGCATCGGGAGCCGATTCAAAGGGCGGCAGGGTCAGGCTGGCCCGCTTCAGGCGGACTCGCCAGTCGTCACGGCCGAGCTTTTCGCTTTGTCGACTGACGACCGACTCGGCCAGTACACGACCTTCGGCGTCGCCCTGCAGCGCGAGTGTCCGGGACAGCGCCCATTCGATCTGATCGATCGCGGTGCGTCCCCTGTCGGCATGAGCCTGCGCCAGGGCCTGCGCGCTGCGGAGTTCGGCCGCGGCGGTCGGAAGATCATTGCGTTCCATCGCGACGCGACCGCGAACGAAGTGCACGTTGGTTAAGGACAGGTGGTCCGGACCATCGGTGGCCATGAAGACCCTGGCTGCGGCGTCGATCTGCTCGATTGCGGCGTCAAGCTCACCGAGGTCCAGCAGCACGGACGCTTCGCGGCTCAGCACCTGACCCGTCCAGCGGTGTTCTTCGCCGAGCAGCCGTCGGTTCATCGCCACGGCCAGCCGGCTGTGCTCCAGCGCCTCGTCTAGCGCGCCAAGCTCCCGCAGCCCGATTGCGAGCAGATTGTGGCCCCTTGCCACGCCGGCATGACCCTCGTCTCCGAACATGCCCTGGAGGATCTCCAGCGCCTGTCGCCAGCCCTCGACGGCGAGCGCTGGCCGGCCGAGATCGAGCTGGAGCCCGGCGCGATTGGAAATCGTCAGGGCCTGGTCGAAGGGCGGGTTACCGACCTGATCGAGTATGGCCAGGGCGGCATCGTAGCGCTCCAGAGCTTCGGCGTAGCGACCCAGTGCGTGCAGGCACCAGCCGTAGTTGTTGAGCAACCATGCGATATCGGCGTGGTCGCCCCCGTGCAGATCGCGCAGCGCGCTCTCTGCCTGCGCGAAGAACGGCAGCGCGTCTTCGCGTCGGCCGGCTTCATTCAGCGCCAGGGCCATCCCGTTCAGCGCCCGCGCACGGTCTTCGATGGAGCCGACTTGCAGGACGATCTCAAGCGATCGCTCCGCCATCGCAAGGGCTTCATCGGTCCGGCCGAGATCGTGGTTGAGACGGGCGAGCAGGTCGTAGGCATCGGCCCGTTCCTGGTCCAGATCGTTGCTGGTTGCCAGATCCAGAGCCGCCCGGGCCTCCTGCATGCCTTCCTCGTACCGGCCCCAGCTCAACTGGGCCTCGCCCAGGGCCAGATGCATCGGCAGGGCGATCAGCGGCTCCTCAGCCAGTTCGGCGCGAATCCGCTCACCGGCATCGTCGAGCAGGTCGCTGACCGGTACCAGGCGCTCGCCGCCTTCCTGCGCGCTGGTACTCGACAGCAGGCTGGCGGCGAATTCGGCGGTGCGCAGGGCACGGTCTTCGGAGGCCAGCGCCTCGGCGCGTTCCCGGGCCAGGAGCCAGGTGAACACGCTGCTGCCGACCAGCGCGGCAAGGAGCGCCAGCGCCGATGCGGGCAGGGCGATCGGGTGGCGCCTAAACAGGAGCTTGAGCCGGTAAGCCAGCGACTCGCGGCGTGCCTGGATCGGCCGATGCGCAAGGTAATTCCGGAGGTCTTGCGCAAGCGCCAGCACGCTGGGATAGCGCCGCTCCGGCTCCTTGCGCAGAGCGGTCAGGAGGATCGTATCGAGGTCCCCTTTGAGCCCTCGGCGCTGTTCCTCGACCCAGCCGGACGGCCGGTCGGCGTCCATGAAGCGCTTGCCGCCGATCAGGGCGCTGCTGGCCGTTTCGGCGGGCCGTTCGAGGATCTGTTGCTCGAGCGCGCGGCGATTGCCCGGCTCGGCGGGATAGGGCAGGCGGCCGGCCAGCAGAAGGTAGGTGAGAACACCCAGCGCATAGACGTCGACCGCGGTGGTAACGTCCTCGCCCCTGAGCTGCTCCGGGCTGCTGAAAGCCGGTGTCAGCAGTCGAAACTCCGTGCGCGTCTTTTCGCCGGTCGGGTCGCCGCGCTCGTCCACCAGCTTGGCGATACCGAAATCCAGAAGTTTGGGCGTTCCCTCGGCGTCGATCAGGATATTGGCGGGCTTGATGTCGCGGTGGACGACCAGCTTGCTGTGGGCGTAGTGCACGGCATCGCAGACCCTGGCGATCAGCTCGACGATCGAGCGATTGGACAGCCCCTGCTGGCGACAGTAGCGATCGATACTGACGCCGTCGATGTATTCCATGACGATGTAGGGCATGCCGTCGTCGAGCGTTCCGCCATCGATCAGCCGGGCGATGTTGGGGTGTTGAAGGCCGGCGAGAATCCGGCGTTCGACAGCGAAGCGACGGGCGGCCTCCTCGTTCAGGCGATGTCCGGGCAGCAGCTTGACCGCCACGGTCTGTTCGAAATCTCCGGCCGAGCGCCGACCTTCGAAAACCAGTCCCATACCGCCGCGAGCGATCTCGCGAGTCAGCGTGAACGGACCCACCTCGATCCCGACCAGGGTGCTCCGGCCGCTGAAGTCGCGGCCCACAGCGTCCACGGCCGAGACCATCCGGGTCGCGATGTCGGCCGGCTCCGATTCGTAGCCGAGCAGCTCGCGCACTTCGGCCGCCAGTGCTTGGTCACCTCCGGACTTCTCCACGATGAAGGCCTCGCGCTGATCGAGCGGCAGATCGAGAGCCTGCTCGAGGAGCTCGTTGATCTTCTGCCAGCGTTCGGTGTCGTCGTCGGTCATCGTCCACTCGCGCTCAACAAGCCCGCTTCGGTGACGCTCGGGTCTTCGATCGGCAGCAGCAGATCCTCGAGAAAGAAGGCAGCAAGGCTCGCCCGGTTGGCGAGGCCGGACTTGCGGTAGACGGCGCGTGCCTGATCGCGAACGGTGCGCTCGCTGGTATTGCGCAGGGCCGCGATCTCTCCAAGGCTCAGGCCCTTGAGAATCAACAGGGCGATTTCCGCCTCCGCTTCGCTGAGCTGCCAGTCGCCGAACTGCGCCTGAATCGCCCGACCGAGTCCCTGAATCGTGGTGTGGTATCGCGACCGCCAGCGCGCGGAATCGGCACGGGCCTGACGAATCTGGCCGGAAAGTTCACCGAGCCGTCGTCGCTGCTGCCAGTCCCGCAGCAACAGGAAAAGGCCCGAACCACCGGCGATGACCAGCACCAGAGACTCGATCACCAGGTGCAGGGTGTCGACGCCGGCCCCCTGGTCCGACAGCAGGTCCCAGGCCACGAGTACGGCAATGAGGCTGAACGCGCCCGCGATCAGACGTCGGGAGTGAAAGGGTTGCTTGAACTGCATCATGTTGTCTCGATCCTCGCTACCCATTGCAACCAGCACGCCTGCAATGCTGCCATGAAACGCCTGCCGAGCGGCCATTACCGGCAAGCAATGTGGATCCGTCGTTCGACGGATACCATCGGGCAGCGTATTCGCTTAGCATCGAACCGTCGTCAACAGGAGAAGCAATATGCAGGAACTGAACGAAAAACCCGCCTACTCCGGCGTCTCCAGGCTCAATCACTGGCTCACCGCGCTGGCGGTCGTGGCGATGTGGACGCTCGGTCTCGCGGCCGGCGAAGCACCGGACGCGGCCGAGGACTACATCATGAGCATCCACATCGGGCTCGGATTCTTCGTGCTTTGGTTCGTGCTCTGGCGTACCGGCTGGCGACTGGCAAAGGGTTTTCCGCGCCCGGAGTCGGGCAGCCGTCTTGAACAACTGGCCGCCGGTGCGATGCATCGGGTGCTGCTCCTGGTCCTGCTGCTCCTGGTCCTGACCGGCCCGATGTACCTGTTCACCGAGGGCGAGGGCATGAACGTGTTCGGCTGGTTCACGTTCTATATCCCGATGCCGCTGGGCCATGAGGTGCATGAGGTCGTGGAAGAAGTGCACAAGTTCTGCGGAGAATACCTGCTTCCGATCCTGGTCGGGCTGCACCTGCTCGCGGCGGCTCGACACTGGCTGACGGACCGTCGCGGCGGCGCCTGAGTTCTCTTCCGTCGGCTCGAGTCGCCCGAACAACAGAAAAAGGGCGGGCCCCGAAGGACCCGCCCTGCCGTTCATCGTTCGAGGTCCGGATCAGCTTTCGATATCGAAGCGATCGGCCTGCATCACCTTGACCCAGGCGGCGACGAAGTCGCTGACGAACTCCTGCTCACCGTCGACCGAGGCGTAAGCTTCGGAAACTGCGCGCAATTCGGAGTTGGAGCCGAAGACCAGATCGACCGGGGTGGCCGTCCATTTTTCCTCGCCCGTGGCCCGGTCACGACCGATGTAGATGCCGTCCATGTCCTCGTGTTTGCTCCAGACGTTGTCCATGCTGAGCACGTTGACGAAGAAGTCGTTGGTCAGCTGGCCGGGTGTGTCGGTGAACACACCGTGGTCCGCACCGCCGATATTGGCGTCGAGGGCGCGCATGCCGCCGACCAGGGCGGTCATCTCGGGCACGGTCAGATCGAGCAGGGCGGCCTTGTCGACCATGGCATCAAGCGGCGGGAAGTAGTGGCGGTCGCTGTAGTAGTTGCGGAACGCGTCGGCATACGGCTCGAGCCAGCCGAATGAGTCGACTTCGGTCATCTCCTGGGTGGCGTCGCCGCGACCGGGGACAAAGGGCACGGTGATGTCGTGACCGGCATCGGCGGCGGCCTTTTCGATCGCCGCGGCACCGCCGAGCACGATCAGGTCGGCCATGGAAATATCGGCACCGCGGCCCTCGTTGAATTCGGCCTGGATATCTTCCAGTACCCCGAGGACACGAGTCAGTTCCTGGGGATTGTTGACCTCCCAGCCGACCTGCGGCTCCAGGCGAATACGCGCGCCGTTGGCGCCGCCGCGCATGTCGCTGGCCCGATAGGTCGAGGCCGAGGCCCAGGCTGTGCGGACCAGTTCGCCGACGCTCAGGCCGGAATCGAGGATGCTGTCCTTCAGCGCAGCGATCTGCCGCTCGCTGATCACATCCCCATCCCGGCTCGGCACCGGATCCTGCCAGCTCAGAATTTCTTCGGGCACTTCCGGCCCGACGTAACGCGCCCGTGGGCCCATGTCACGGTGGGTCAGCTTGAACCAGGCGCGCGCGAAGGCGTCTTCGAACTGGCGCGGATTGGCCAGGAAGCGCTCGGCGATTTCGCGATAGGCCGGGTCGCGCTTCATTGCGACGTCGGTGGTCAGCATGATCGGTGTCGATCGGCCGGCGCCCGGCTGGACTTCCGGAACGGTATTGTCGAGGGCGCCGTTGGCAGCCACCCACTGAGCACCGCCGGCCGGGCTCTCCGACAGCACCCATTCATGATTGAGCAGGTTGGCCAGATACAGCATCGACCAGCGGGTCGGCGTCTGGGTCCAGGCTCCTTCGAGGCCACTGGTGATCGTGTCGGCGCCGCTGCCGGTTCCGCAGCGGTTCTTCCAGCCCAGGCCCTGGTCCTCGACGCCGGCTGCAGCCGGTTCCGGTCCCACGCAGTCGGCCGGGCTGGCCGCGCCGTGAACCTTGCCGAAGGTGTGTCCGCCGGCGATCAGCGCCAGGGTTTCTTCGTCGTTCATGGCCATGCGGCCGAAGCTTTCGCGGATCGCGACGGCGGCGGCTTCCGGATCGGGCACGCCGCCCGGGCCTTCGGCGTTGACGTAGATCAGGCCCATCTGGGTCGCGGCCAGCGGGCCTTCCAGTCGACCGTCAGCGTCGCGGCGTCCGGCTTCCAGCATCGCTTCTTCCGGGCCCCAGTAGACGAAATCCGGCTCCCAGTCGTCTTCGCGTCCACCGGCGAAGCCGAAGGTCTTGAAGCCCATGTCTTCCATCGATACGTTGCCGGTCAGAACCATCAGGTCGGCCCAGCTCAGTTTGCGGCCGTACTTCTGCTTGACCGGCCAGAGCAGACGGCGGGCCTTGTCGAGGTTGGCGTTGTCCGGCCAGCTGTTCTGCGGGTCGAACCGCAGCTGTCCGCCGCCCGCGCCGCCGCGACCGTCGACCACGCGGTAGGTGCCGGCCGAATGCCAGGCCATGCGAATGAAGAAGGGGCCGTAGTGGCCCCAGTCGGCCGGCCACCAGTCCTGCGAGTCGGTCAGGACGGCACGGATGTCTTCCTTGACTTCGGCGAGGTCGAGCGTGGCGAACGCGGCAGCGTAGTCGAAGTCGTGGCCGTAGGGATTGGATGAGGCGTCCTGATCGCGCAGCGGACTCAGATCGAGCTGGTCCGGCCACCAGAACTGGTTGGTCTTCGCATCGTCCATGGCCATCGATGAATCCGGAACGCTCAAGGACAGAATCGCCAGGGCAAGACCGGCGACGATGGTTCGGTTGGATAGTTGCATGTTTTAAGCTCCCCGATGGGTAATTGTTAAGCATGCATCATTACATACTATCGATGCCCTTAAAGCAATTGAACCTGACTATTGCCTTGATCGATGGCATGAATGTCGGAAAAGCTGCTTGCTCGACCGTAACGCGCGGTGCTTCCGGCGCTGTCCATCGAGTTCGTGGTCTGCCGTTGCCGAGGCGGCGACGGGCAGGGAGCCGCGGTTTCAGGCAAAGCGCCGCGGATCGAATTCGGCGAACGCCGGCCACTGCCCGAGCGCATCGACCAGTTGCACGAGATGCCCGAAACCGCTGTAGTCGAGGCGTTCGCGAAAGGTTGCCCAGTTCAGATAACAGGCGGTACGAATCAGGCCGTCGGTGAACGGCGGTTTGAAATCGGCTACTCGTCGACCGCAGACCCGGTCGAGCTCCGAGAGCACGGTCCGCACGCGCGCCGCCTGGCGCGCCAGATAGGGAACACGCTCGGGCGTCAGCCCATCTCTTTCGAGGAGAAACAGATTGACCGTGCTGTCCAGTCCGGTATTGGCCAGCAGGAACAGCTCGAAGTCCTCGATGTCGGGCATGAAAGGCTGTCCGGCACGCTCGCGGATATGTCGAAGGATGCTGGCCGAGTCGTTCAGGCGCAGTTCGCCGTCTTCGAGAAACGGGACCCGGGCGGTCGGCGACAGCTTCGCGCTCTGGTCGTAGTCGGTTTCGACAAAGTCATGATCCAGGCCGGTCTCTGCCAGCGCCACGTGGCAATGCCGCACATAGGGAGAAAACAGACTGCCATGAAGTTTCATTTTCCGGTTTCCTCGCGATCGATGCATGCCAAGGGCAATGTTAAGCGGAATGTTGGCTGGGGCCTGCAGGGTTCAAACGAAGTCCAGAGACCTGAATCCCAGACGCTTCTGTGCCTTACGGTCGAAGCTCGCTGTTTCAAGCCCGTGATTCAGGTTGACCAGGCCGAGCAGGGCGTCGGCGAAATCACATTGATGATCCCTGTACTCCATCAGTGCCCTGGAAAATACCGTTGCATCCTCGAAGCGCACGTTGGACAAGCGCTTCAAGTGGTCGAAGATCTTGCTCACTTGGCCCCGGGAAACTTCATAGACGCGGGTCAGGACGCAGAAAGATTCCAGCAACACGATGTTGTTGACGAACACCTCGTTTTCGTCAATGAAGCGCTTTGCTTTCAGGTGTTGAGCATGATCATCGTCAATGTAGTAGCGGATCAGCACATTAGTATCGATGGCGATCACGAATGACGGGCGTTCTTGTACCGCGCAGCGGCGCCTTCGGAAGCCGCCTTTTCCATTGTCTCGGTTGAAGCGCCCTTGCTTGACTGGATCACGGGCGGTGGCAAGTCGCGAGAGTGTTGCAACAGAATTACTTCCATGATGCCGTTGCCAAGGTCGACCATTCTGACATGGTCTCCCTTGGAAAGCCGATAGTGGTCCCTGATTGCCTTGGGCAGTGTCACCTGGCCCTTCTGGCCCAATCGAACCTCGTGCATGCCGATCTCCTGCAATCTCGTTGTAGGAATTTTATGGATATTTCCTACCGCCCGCAACAGGTCTGCGCGCGTTTTTCGGCAACAGACGGGTCCCGATGGATTGGTAAGGAGCGTCGAAATTTCACCGGCGCGCCCGCCAGGGTGCGATCACCAGAAGAACGCCGCCCAGAATGACCGCGCCGGCGAGCAACAGGCGCAGGCTCAGCGGCTCGCCGAGCAGCGCGACGCCGGCCAACGCGGTCAGGACCGGCACCTGAAGCTGGGCCACCGCCGCGGTCTGGGTCCGGATTCTTGCCAGGGCGGCATACCAGATGACATAGCCCAGGCCGGAGGCCAGCGCTCCGGAGGCGATCGCCAGGCCCAGTCCGGCGCTGTCCCAACTGGCCTGGGTCCGGAAGGCCAGGGCAAGCAGCACGGCGGGCGCGCTCGCCAGCAGAAAATTGCCGGCGGTGGACGCGGTCGGATCGCCCCCCGAACCGGCGCGCAGGGTGTAGACCGCCCAGGCCACGCCGGCCCCGATCATCATCAGCGCCGGCCACAGCGGCGGTCGCGCCAGGCCCGGCAGCAGCAGCCAGACCAGGCCCGACAGAGCCAGCGCAAAGCCGGCCGAAGACAGCCCGGTCAGGCGCTCGCCTCTGATCAAAGTCCAGCCCACCATGCTGATCTGGACCGCCCCGAACAACAGCAGGGCACCGGTCGCGGCCGTCAGTTCGACGTAGGCGAGTGAAAACAGCCCGGCGTAGGCCAGCAGCGCCAGTGCCGATATCAGGCTGCCCCGTCCCTGAGGCACCGGCTGCTCACGCGATCGAAGCCACCAGGCGCGAAGCCGGACGATCGCGGCGAGCATCAACGCGCCGCTGAGGATGCGAACGGTGGTGAAGCAAACGGGGTCGATCGCCGTGTCGGTGAGCGCCAGGCGATTGAGAATGGAGTTCGCGGCAAAGGCGATCAGCGCCAGGGCGACCAGCACAAGCGTTTTCATGGTTTTCTAGGGCGCTGGCTTGACCGCTTCGACGAATATCGATTCGGGCTTGATGACCTTGCCGTCCCGGCTGTCGAGTTCGAACCGATCCCAGTCGGGCAGGCGACTTTCGAATGCCGTCCGGATCCTGAACTCGGTGAATCCCGATTCGAGCAACAGCTTGCGCTGCGAGTAGCGATCGTACATCCACTGGTGCACCTCACCGCTCATCCGGAACCGGCCGAGTTCGTTGATGGCCTGCTCATCGACCGTCGTCGAACCGCCTTCGCGCGACCGACCCAGCAGCGCTCGCAGGCTCTGCTCGAAGCCCGGTTGCCTGGTTTCCTTCGCGGGCTCGCTCACCGACTGCTGCTGCGAGAAGGCCCGATGCATCGCCCTCGCATTCTCGCCGAGGCGGCTGTAGACGAAGTCCTTCGCGGGGAGTTCCTCCTGCGACAGGTACTCCCGCATCAGTCCGCCGCTCGTCGTCCTGGTGGCCTGATCGTAGAGCTCGATCATCATCCAGTCGTAGTTGGCTTCGGCGGCCTTGTCACCGCCGACCGCCCGCTCGAGGTTTTCCAGATAGAGCCTGGCCATCGCCTCCAGATCCGGCACCACGACCCGGATCAGTCCTCCCGGCTGGAGTACCCGGAAGCACTCCCGAATCAGACCAGCGCCATCCTGCTTGAGGAGATGCTCCAGCACATGCGAGTGGTACACGAAGCGAAAAGCCCCGTCCGGAAACGGCAGCCCCCTCGAGATATCCGCCGCAATGACGCTGTCATGAAGGCTGACCCGATCGACATTGGTCCAGGTTGGGTCGAACAGACTGCCGCAGCCGATGTTCAGGTATTTTTTCATGTCTGGTGGCGGGTCCTCGTGACCAGAAAGCCGGACGCGTGTCGAATCAAGTGCAGGCCGATATCGTAAATGAGCCCTCGCCGGTTTGTCCGGGCGATTCTGGCGACGGAGCACGCTCGACCTGTTGAGCATTGCCAGCTAGCGTAATACACTGCAATACGTCTCGTATTACAGAATGGATGACAAATGGCCAGTATCAGCGTCCGCTTGAGCGAAGACATCGAAAAAGGGCTTGCGCGTGAAGCCGAACTCACCGGGCAGAGCCGTTCTGACCTGGTACGCGAGGCGGTCGCGCAGTATCTGACGCAAAAGGAGCGCGGCCGCTTGATAGAAGAAATGAAAAAGTCAGCGCGCGCGCTGTATTCGAACCCTGAGGCAGTGGCCGAGGCACGCGAAATCCAGGAGGATTTTGATGCTGTCGATACCACGCTCGATCAGATCGAGGCGGAGGAGCGTGCGGCTGGCATTGATCCCGATGAAAAATGGTGGGATTGATGCGTCGAGGTGAAATCTGGGTTGCGAATCTGAACTCCACTCGCGGCGCCGAGATCGGCAAGGTCCGACCGGTGATCGTATTGCAGTCCGATTGGCTGACGGCTGCCGGCAGCGACACCCTGCTGGTGGTGCCATTGACGACTCGCCACTGGGAATCACAAGAAGCACTACGAGTGACAATCACCGCTCGTGACCGCCTCCGCGCAAATTGCCACACGGTCACTGAAAAGATTCGCGCGCTTGACCGAACGCGATTCGGTAGCGGTCCACTCGCCGTAGTCACCGACGAAGAAATGGCGGAGCTGGAGCAGAAGCTGAGAGGCGTTCTCGGGATGATCTAGCCGGCAAGTTCGGGGACTACCACTTCGATTTCCTCTGTCGACCTGTTATCCGAAGCGAACGAGGTCCCTGTACCGGCAGCGGGAGGGCTTTCTCAGATTTCGTGGGTATCGAGATGGGTAGTCTGACGGCCACGGGAGTCAGGCCCGCCCGCCACGCCCTCCGACTTACGTGCCTGCTCACAGACGAAAGGCTCAACATCAGCTTATCACGCACAGACGGTTCATCCCCGCGGGCGCGGGGAACCCCTTTGTCGGCCCGGTAGTGCGCGAGGGGGACTCCACGGTCAACGCTCGGCTTGGGATCGAGATCTACTTCGCGACGCCGCAGAACTTCGAGGCTTCGAAGCCGATGATCGAGGAGGTCATGGGCAAGGACATGGACGATGACCTGAACGAGCAGGCGCGTCATGATGCGGAAGCGAAGTTCCAGGATATTTACCGAGCACTTGCCGACCGGAATGACGTGGCGGCGGCTAACGTTATCGAGTACGACACGGTCGTAATCGGCGAGGAGAACTATGATGACTACATTGATCGAACTGTTGGAAGCGAGATTGCAGCGAGCGGAAGGATGTTCAAAAAATGTGTGGCCTGGATTTCTCTCCTGGATTTCTCCTGGATGTCTCGGCCGCATCAAAACCAGCATCGATTGATGTAAGATGAAAGCGGTGGTCCGATTGAGAACTTGCCGTGAGAACAACCGTTAATCTCGATGATGAACTGCTGGCGAAAGCGCAACGCCTGTCCGGCATCACCGAGCGCGCGGCCCTGGTCAATGAAGGCATTCGGGCGCTGATCGAACGCGAAAGCGCCAGGCGCCTCGCGCGGCTTGGCGGCTCCCAGCCGCACTTGGAAACGATCCCGCGCCGGCAGACCGAAGCCAAGTGATCCTGGTCGACACGTCGGTCTGGATCGATCATTTTCGAACCGGGGAGCCAGCCCTGGCCCCATTGCTGGACAACAACCGGGTGCTGATGCACCCGTTCGTCCTGGGTGAAATCGCCTGTGGCAACCTGCGGGACCGGCGGCAAACGCTCCAACTGCTGTCTGGACTCCCCGTCGCGCCGCAGGCATCCGACGCCGAAGTCATGGCATTCATCGAGTCGAACCGGCTCATGGGCAAGGGCATTGGATTTGTCGACGCCCACCTGCTGGCCGCCGTTGCTCTCGCGGCGGACGCCGGATTGTGGACGCACGACCACCGTCTCCGCCGGGCGGCAGTAAAGCTGGACCTTGCCCATGTTGGCAACGGCCGGTAAAGTCCCCGTTTTACCGATTCGAGATGTCCCCTCGGACCAACGACACTCGGTCCTTCAAGTTTCGCGGCTTGGAGACCGAGGATGCTGACCCGAGAAGACTTTCTGACGATAGCGGAACGACTACGCCAAGGCGTTTATCTCAAGCCCATTGCAAGCAACCATCGCGCACCTCACGACGGCAAACACCCTCGAACGACGAGCGGGCCGAAGAACTGGGCCAGGCCTGGATGAAGGGTGTGGCCAGCGAAGTGGCGAAAAAGATCCTGCGCGAACGACCGACCTGAACCAAAACTCAATGGATTGATGATGTGACCGGCTTGTTCCGGGCTTTGGTGTTTCCGGAATCAGCGGAGTTCAGGTTGTTGGCGTGGCAAAGGGTGGCTTGAGGCGATTTCGGGGTGAATCAGGCGCTGCTGGCGGATGATTCTGGGCGGTTGTTTGACGGGGAGCGACGTGCGGGGGTGTTCGAATTGTGTGTGTCCTGGATTTTTCGGCTTTGCCCACTTCAATGAGGCCCCGGCGAATTGCCGGGGAAGCGACCACGTAGGTGGTCGTCCCGGACGGCCAGCCAGGCCGATCCGGGAACTCCTTCCGTTGGCGTTGAGGCTTCGATTGCCTCCGATGCGAGTGCACGGGAGGTCCCCGCTTTCGCGGGGATGGGCTTTGCCCACTTCAATGAGGCCCCGGCAAAAAGCCGGGGAAAAGGCTGGAATATCGGCCAGGCTGCCGACCTCGATCACGGCTTCAATGAGGCCCCGGCAAAAAGCCGGGGAAAAGCGCGTCGCCGATACGTGGGATCAACACACCTGGGACGGCTTCAATGAGGCCCCGGCAAAAAGCCGGGGAAAAGGCTGGCCAGGTCCTCAACCTTTTTGGGTTTAAATCCGCTTCAATGAGGCCCCGGCAAAAAGCCGGGGAAAAGAGCCCAGCGCCGAGGGCAGCGAGGTCTGGCTGGTGCTCGCTTCAATGAGGCCCCGGCAAAAAGCCGGGGAAAAGCCATCGAAGAGAAAAACGTTTGCTGTCATTTCTCTGCTTCAATGAGGCCCCGGCAAAAAGCCGGGGAAAAGCTCTCCGACACCGGCATGACCAGCGGCAGCAGCCTGATGCTTCAATGAGGCCCCGGCAAAAAGCCGGGGAAAAGCGGGTGATGGATACATACGGCAAGCAAGCCTACCGCGCTTCAATGAGGCCCCGGCAAAAAGCCGGGGAAAAGACCCGCCGCCGGCGATCAGTGCCGCCCAGGCCGCCCAGGCTTCAATGAGGCCCCGGCAAAAAGCCGGGGAAAAGGCACCGTGGCCACCTACGTCTGCCCGCTGATGGGCTGCGCTTCAATGAGGCCCCGGCAAAAAGCCGGGGAAAAGCAGCCAGAACAGGTCCGGTCATCAACCAAGTCTGTGTGCTTCAATGAGGCCCCGGCAAAAAGCCGGGGAAAAGGTGGGGCGGTATGTCAAGAACTCCAAGGCTCAGATGGAGCTTCAATGAGGCCCCGGCAAAAAGCCGGGGAAAAGGGCCGGGTTTGAGGACGCGGAGCAGGTCGGGCAACATGCTTCAATGAGGCCCCGGCAAAAAGCCGGGGAAAAGGCGACTGGCAGCCGCTGAGCAACCACCGCTATTTCGAGCTTCAATGAGGCCCCGGCAAAAAGCCGGGGAAAAGAGCTGATGGACGACGAGGCCGTGACCGGCTATCTCTCGCTTCAATGAGGCCCCGGCAAAAAGCCGGGGAAAAGAGGGCATTCAGGAGCTGGCAGCTGGTCACGCCCAGGCCCAGCTTCAATGAGGCCCCGGCAAAAAGCCGGGGAAAAGCCGCGTGCAGGCGCACCCGCCAATCGTCGACGAGGAAGCTTCAATGAGGCCCCGGCAAAAAGCCGGGGAAAAGGCCAGACAGCGACTACAATCGCCAATGAGCTTGCGGTGCTTCAATGAGGCCCCGGCAAAAAGCCGGGGAAAAGGTGGCGGGCTTTGCGGGCGAAATGGAGTTTGAGACCCGCGCTTCAATGAGGCCCCGGCAAAAAGCCGGGGAAAAGACGCGGATCATCAGGCGTTGGGCTCGCCGTAGTTGCCGCTTCAATGAGGCCCCGGCAAAAAGCCGGGGAAAAGTCGAGCTGGGTCTCGGGGTCGGTCCAGTTGTCGTGGCTTCAATGAGGCCCCGGCAAAAAGCCGGGGAAAAGGGGCTCGAGATCGTCGATCCGAGGCCCGAGGAGACCTAGCTTCAATGAGGCCCCGGCAAAAAGCCGGGGAAAAGACCCAGCGGCGAGCGCGTGCTGTGGGTGTCGACGAAGCTTCAATGAGGCCCCGGCAAAAAGCCGGGGAAAAGCGCCTTGCCGGTCAACGTAGGTCAAGCCGTTCAGGGTGCTTCAATGAGGCCCCGGCAAAAAGCCGGGGAAAAGCTGCCGGCAATAATTCTGGCAAGGCGGCTGGCCAGGTGCTTCAATGAGGCCCCGGCAAAAAGCCGGGGAAAAGTCACGACGACCCGTGGTGGCAGACCCACGCCCCGCCGCTTCAATGAGGCCCCGGCAAAAAGCCGGGGAAAAGCTCGGCGTCAGGGGCCAGCGATGAGTCAACCCACCTTCGCTTCAATGAGGCCCCGGCAAAAAGCCGGGGAAAAGCAACAACATCGTGCAGGTGGTAGTTCGGCCGAAGGATTTGCTTCAATGAGGCCCCGGCAAAAAGCCGGGGAAAAGGCGGTCGGCCTTCGACGCCTGTATCCGCGTCATCCTCGCTTCAATGAGGCCCCGGCAAAAAGCCGGGGAAAAGGGCTAATGTCGATCGCACGTTCTCCCGCCGGGTGACGTTGCTTCAATGAGGCCCCGGCAAAAAGCCGGGGAAAAGCGGCCCTCGGTTTTTTGCGTTTTCCCTCCGCCCCCTTGCTTCAATGAGGCCCCGGCAAAAAGCCGGGGAAAAGGCGCCGCACCGGGCAAGGAGCAGTTCCACGATATGTATGCTTCAATGAGGCCCCGGCAAAAAGCCGGGGAAAAGAACTCCCTGCCGGTTAAAGCCCGCGCTGCGCTCGGGGCTTCAATGAGGCCCCGGCAAAAAGCCGGGGAAAAGCCCGACCGGGCCCGTCACACTGACCTGTCTGGGGTGGGCTTCAATGAGGCCCCGGCAAAAAGCCGGGGAAAAGCGGCCACCGAGTCGTTTATGAACATCGAAGAGATCAGCTTCAATGAGGCCCCGGCAAAAAGCCGGGGAAAAGAGGGGTACGATGGATGACTCCATCAATGTATCTGGGCTTCAATGAGGCCCCGGCAAAAAGCCGGGGAAAAGATGGCCTCCATGTCGGCCGGCTCCTCGTCGTCCCAGATGCTTCAATGAGGCCCCGGCAAAAAGCCGGGGAAAAGGTGCTGAAGACACAGCAGCAGTGTCTGCTGGCAATAGTTCGCTTCAATGAGGCCCCGGCAAAAAGCCGGGGAAAAGCGCGCGTCTTGCCGGGCTACCTCGCCCTTTTCCGGCCGCTGCTTCAATGAGGCCCCGGCAAAAAGCCGGGGAAAAGCTGATGGAATTCATGATTGTTCTCCTGTATGGCCCCTGCTTCAATGAGGCCCCGGCAAAAAGCCGGGGAAAAGCCCGGATCCTGATCACGTATCACGACAAGTATCGGATGCTTCAATGAGGCCCCGGCAAAAAGCCGGGGAAAAGGCCTGGGCTCGTCACGCGATGGGACCGGGCGGTACCCGCTTCAATGAGGCCCCGGCAAAAAGCCGGGGAAAAGGGTGGGCAACAGCGCGGTCTACACCACGATGACCGGCGGGCTTCAATGAGGCCCCGGCAAAAAGCCGGGGAAAAGCGACCGGAAATGGCTCTCGGTGGTCACCCAGTCGCCGCTTCAATGAGGCCCCGGCAAAAAGCCGGGGAAAAGCCGACCGGCACGCGCAACCAGGCGCACGAAGTGATCGCTTCAATGAGGCCCCGGCAAAAAGCCGGGGAAAAGTATGAGCGCGGCGGGCTTAGATGCGTTTGACTGCCGTGCTTCAATGAGGCCCCGGCAAAAAGCCGGGGAAAAGGTCGTGGCGGCCGTGGACTGCATGCTCTGGAGGCTGGCGTCGCTTCAATGAGGCCCCGGCAAAAAGCCGGGGAAAAGGGCCCGCTCTGCGGCCCTTGCAGCATAAGGGATTGCGGGGGCGATTGCGAGTGCTGCAGCTGCGGGTGCCAGGCAAGCGATGATCTGCAGCTTTATCAACAGAGCCAGCGTTCCTAGAATCATGTTTTCAATGAGCTTTTTCCAGATCGAGCGCTTCCGGGGTTTTCGGCGGCACTCGAGCTCTCGCGCCGTTTCGGCGGCGATCAGACGATGACCGGCCCCTTTTCGACGACATCGAAGGATTTGCCCAGGCTGATCACCTTGGGTTCGACCTTTTCGGCCGGTCCCAGGTCCATGATAATCACGTGATCGTCGTCGTGGTGGATGATCTCGTCCAGTAACGCGATGAGTTCGGCGTGCCGCACCTTGTCGAGCCGGCATTGGAAAACCGAGTACTGCAGCCATTCGCCGTAACCGTTCATGACCTTGAAGACACGCCGCCAGCGCTTTGCGTCGCTGATGTCGTAGGCGACGAGATAGAGGTGCTGCTGGCTCATCAGCGGGTCATCAGGTTGGGGTATTCGAGGATTTCACCCATCAGGTAGCGAGCCAGCAGCCTGGCCTGGACCTCGATCACGCGCTGGTAGCTGATCTGATAACCGAACAGCGGGTGGGTAATCTTCTGGCTCAATCGTCGCTCGAAGCAGGCGATGAAGCGTTTTCGGCCACTCGGCGAGAGGTTGACGCTACCGGCAGCGGAAATGAAGTCGCTCGGGCGCACTTCTCCGTTGTTGATGGCCGTCAGCACGGCGGAGTCGGCCAGCAGCGGCCGGAACGGTTCCATCATGTCGAGCGCGAGCGCGGGGCGACCGTAGCGCGGCTGGTGGTAGAAACCGCGATAGGGGTCGAAACCGACGGCGGCCAGCGTGACCGTCCATTGGCGCGTCAGCATGGCGTAGGCAAAGGAGAGCAGGGCATTGACAGGATCGGCGGGTGGGCGTCGATTGCGGCCGTTGAAATCAAAATTGAATTCGTCGCCGTCCCCGGACTTGATCAGCGAGGCGAACTGCCCGAAGTAGCTGGCCGCCGCAGTGCCCTCGTAGCCCAGAAGCTCGTTCAGATCAGCAGCGCGCGAGGCCTTGTCCGCGAACTGGCGCAGTCGCCTGGCCAGATCCGCGGGTTTGTCATCACCACGCCAGTTGCGGCGAAGAATGGTTCGGCAATTCAAGATCTTCGCACGCACCCAGCCGCGCGCCAGCCGATGACAAACCTGCTCGTCGAAGCTGCCTTGGTACTGCGCGGTGCGCAGCTCGACGTTCTTGTGGCCGGTGCCGATCGAGTGGCCATGAAACCAGCCGCCATAGCTGTACCAGCTGATCGGTATCTGGCGGCGCATCAGCTCATGCAGCGTGGGTGTCGTGACGTACACGTTGCCCATCACAACAAGCTGGGAGACATCAATAAGGCGGGCGCTGGCCGCCTGTCTTTCTTCAACTGTGACGACCAGGTTCTCGCCTTTCTTGGCCACCTTGGCCCCGTAAGCCTGTACATAGAGCGGCGCCGCATTCGCGGCACTGGCCGCCAGCGGCCGGGGTGCAACATCCTGGCCTCGCAGCATGTTGACCTCATCGGGCAGGCAGATCGAGACCAGCGAGCAGCGCGGGCATTTCGGGCTGTCGTCCAGCGGCGGTGGAATTCGACCGCTGGCCGCCACCAGGCGCAGACCGTTGATGGCCGAGAGCGTCTGCTGGCGCAGCTCGTCGTCGAATATCACCTTGACCCGCTCTCGCGATTCGACGAAATAGATCACGCCTTCGTCGCAGGTATATCCATGGTCTTCCAAAATCAGGCCTTGTGCGCAAACCTGAATGCGCTCGGGCTGATAGGCACCTTGGGCGACATGCGGACGCTTGCCGCGTTTGTATTCAACTGGTGTCACATGATTGCCTTCGCCCTCGATCAAGTCCAGCTTGGCGATGATCCCTAAGCGATTCGACGACAGGGTGATTGAGCGCGCGTGCAGTTTCTCGTCATCGTCGGCTTGGTCCGCCGGTGGCAGCTTGCCGCCTTTCTTATCCACCCGGCGATGCTGGTATCGCCCGTCCACCGTATCCCCCGAATCCACCCATTCGCCCTGGACCCACTCCAGATACGCCAGGCGGGGGCAGTATTCGTATTCGTTGACCATGCGCACTGGTAGGAGCGGCAGGTCGCCGGAGAATTCCGGGAAGGGCAGGGGAAGTTCGGCTTGAATGCCGGTTGGTTCTGGATTGGACTCACTCATGCAGGATATCCTCGATGACCGTTGGTCTTGAGCGTTCGGCTCTGCTGTAATACAATTGAATTACATTTTGTAGTTCAAATAAATGACCTATGGCCATAAGCATCCGACTGAGCGATGAGCTGGAACGCAAACTCAAGGAAGAAGCCCGCATCAGCCGAAAAAACCGGTCGGAAGTGGTACGCGAAGCGGTGGGCGAATATCTCACTCGTAGGGAGAGAGACCGACTGATTGAGGAGATGAAGGCGGCCGCACAAGTCCTGTATTCTGATCCGGAGCTGGTGCGGCATGAGGCTGAAATCCAGGCGGATTTTGATGCTGTCGACGATAGCCTGGCGCAAATCGAGGCTGAAGAGCGCGCTGCTGGAGCAGACTCGGGCCAGCCGTGGTGGGAGTAATGCGTCGCGGAGAAATCTGGGTCGCTAATCTCAACCCAACGCGCGGTGCGGAAATTGGCAAGATCCGTCCGGTGCTGGTGCTGCAAGCCGATTGGTTGACCGACCAGGGTGCGCGGACGGTTGTCGTGCTGCCGCTCTCCACTAAAGCCAGGCCGGAAGTCAGCACCTTGCGATTCAAAATTACCGCACGAGATCACTTGAAACAAGATAGTCACGTCGTGCCTGAAAAAATTCGTTCGCTTGACCGGTCCCGCTTTGGCACAGGGCCACTGACCCGCCTGGGCGATGACGAACTGACCGCCGTCGAACAACATCTTCGGGCGGTTTTGGGGCTGCTGTAGTCGACCCGCCATAACGCGCTCGACATTCGCGCACGGCCCAGTCCATCGTCTCGGCGCTGACTTTGCCAATACCGGCCAGCTCGGCCCATTCCTCGGCCGATGCGTTGATGGCTAAGCGAACACTGCCAAAATGATCGATCAACCGCGCCGCGCGCGTCCGCCCAACGCCAGGCAGGCCCTGCAAGATATGCAGCTGAAGGGCGCGTTTGCCGCGCGGTCGTCGCCCTTTGCGCGGCAGGCCACCCTGAGTCAAGACCCGATTTTGTTGTGCGGCATAGGCCATCGTGCTGATGGTGTCGGCAGGGCAGCGAGCGCGCAGCACCGGCAGGCCCAACACCAAAGTGACATTGACCAGCGCGCCCTGAATCGCTTCCCAGGACATTTGCGTGCCTGCCAGATCGCGGCTGGTGCCCTCCAGAATCAGCGCGGGCTTGAATTGACTCTGCTCGACTAGCCTAAGCGCCTGCTTGAACAAGCGCCCGCTGATGATCGACTGGATCAGATCAGGCAGGGTCTTACGCTCAAACAGAAAGCGCGAATCGATCTGGTAATCACCACAGGCCAGGCGCATGGTTTCAACTTGAAACCGCGAGTCTTCTACCAGCAGGGCCGGTAACGGTCCGATGCGCTCACGGTCGTCGATCGTGATTCGAATCGGTTGGCTGTTCGGCGTCTTCATCATTGGTTCTTCGCCTTATTCGACTTCAGCCAATCCAACGCGCCCGGTGTCTGCTGCCAGAGTGTTTTGTAATCTGCTGCATAGGCAATGGCTTCATCTTTGCCGCCCAGGCTGATCGTCGGAGGCAGTTGTTTCGGCAACCGACGTCGACCCAACAGATAGGCTGGCACAAACTCATTGCGACTCAGGGCTGCGGCAAGCTGCCCGGCCGCCATACCGGATGGGCCCTCCTGCCGAAAGGTCAGCAAGGCTCGAGAGTACACCCATTCAGCCATTACATCGTCGGCGTATTCATTGATCAAGTGCGCGGCATCGTCGTGGCGGCTTTGATCCAGCAACAGGTGCAGCAGCACGTAGCGAATGCCCTGGTTGTCACCCGGATTCAGCCGCAGCATGTCGTTCAAATGCTCGGCGGCCTCGTCGATCTGACCCATGTCGATCAATGCCCGGGCAAGCCCCTGGCGTGCCCGCATGTAGGGTCGGGTTTCGAGAATGCCCCAGAAATGACCGACATCGTCGGTGAAGGCGTCTTGACCGAGCGAGCGTTCCCCGGCCGCCATGCCGGCAGCATAAAACTCCCGCACCTTATCCAGCGTGGCGGCCTTATCCTCCGCCAGAATCACCCAGGCATCGGCGCAGTCTGGCCAAAGTCCCAGGGCGTGTTGGGCTGATCGGATCCGGGCCTGTGGATCGGCCAGCTCCCACGCGCCGTAAATGAGTTCCTGAGCCTCGCGCTCCTCGTCCGTCTGGCCTGTCGACCCTAAGCCCATCAGATGGAATAGGCTCTCGGTGGGCACTTTTGGCGGCGGTGGCGCAGCGGCGAAAGCCGTGCTCCGCTTCTGTTTCGCGCCCTGCTTAAGTTTTTTTCGCTTGTTTCGGGATTTGGGCATGGGAAGAATCTCTTGTTCATGCCTTGCGTTTCGTTGGTGTAAGGACGGGCCTGAACATACCCAGGCCGTAATGACAGGCAAATCCGAGAGCCAGGGGACCAGCGACTGGCTCGGCGAAAGTCAGGTGCCAGAAGCTGCCGTGGCGGTCCGGTTGGGTCAAGCCGCGGCGGGTTCTGAAGCGATGGAAATCAAGGCAGCGGAGTTTCCGGTTTCGCCCAACCTCAAGCTCCTGGACTGCTTCAAGTTCGATGAGCGGAGGGAACCCGCGCTTGTGACATTCCCGGCGAATCTGGTCCTCGATGGTGAACTTCTTTTTCCAGTGCCAGGGATGCAGGTAGGGCGTTATCGACTGCCACTCCTTGCTAGGTTTGGTCAAAGCAGGGGCTATTTCGTTGCCGCCTGTGTTCTCTAGCACCACTTCCCACTTGCCGCCGCTGCTGCTCCAAATTTTCCTGACGCCTTTGATCACGAGCTGAGCGTCGTCGGGCATGCCGTCGGGCACATGGACCAGCACGCGATCTATGCGACCGTCCCGCCGACTGCTCCAGGGAATATAGAAGGCATGGCCGTGGCGATTGTTCTTTGGTAAGTCGTGGCCGGAAAAAATGGCAGGGATACTAGCCTCACCCAGAAGGTGTTTTGCCGTGCTCATCACCGCGATGCGCATGATCTCTCCAATGCGCAAACTGTCTTCCACCCTCGGCAGGGACTTGCCGATTAGGATGAACTGCGCAGTGGTCACTGTGGGTGCTTCGGTTCTAGTTATCTTGCGTTGAGGCTGCAGCGCCTGCAGCGGGCGGATGTAGCTGACTTTGCGCGCGGCGGGGGGCTGGTTCCATCCTTGCTTGCGCAGTGCGGCGGTGTCCACTCGCAGCGCGTCGAGCAGGTTGTCAGGCAGGGTTTTGCCGAGCTTTTTTTCGGCTTTTTTATCGGTCAGGAAATTCGCGCGCAGCGTTTGGTAGGCATCCGGTGCCTGCGGGGCGTAGAGCGTTATGATTTCGCCATGCTGTTCGCCGGTATCCCGATCCAGCGCGGCCGTACCCGCCTGGCAGTTCGGCTCAGGTGCATCATTGATGCGCCGTGCCTCGACCCAGGATTCAGCCCGGCCGAGGTAGCCCATCATGGCGAGCAGATCGTCAAGCAGGGCGAGTTGGTCTTTGGGTAACTCCAGGCTTGGCCAGGTCATGACTAGAGGATCGTCACGATCGATCGCAGCAAAAGCATCGAAAATCAAGGAGGTGTTGCCAACGCGGAACTGCGGCATGTAATGGCGGGTATGGCTGTGGCTTGCGACTGGCAGGGTGTAGTCAGGCAGTTCCTGAGCGAGCGATTCCACGAGTTGCTGCAAATGCTTCTCGCTATGTTCTCCCGTATGCTCAATCTTGTGATGCCAGGTCGCAATCAGGCCGCGCAGCAGTCGCCAGGGTTCCGGTGGCCAGGCTACGGCACCCTCGTTGACGTGCCGATCCCAGGGCGTGGCGTGATAGCGCCCGGCAAGAAAATTGAAGGACAGCGCCAGCATGGTTTATTTCCTGTAGGTGACGGTGGTTCGTTCGAACCCGGCATCGGCGTTGGCTCCCTGGATAAGCTCGGGTAGAGCTTGCTCAATATCTGCTAGCGCGGGTAATTCAAAGTTCGCCGGTCGCTGTACTACAACTTCGTTGCACTCCAGATCACACGCCGTTCTTAAGCGCAGGCCGTATTCTAGGAACGCCTGAATCTTGTAGAGCGCCAGGGCGACCAGTAAATCAAAAACGGACGAGGGCAGGCCGTAGCCGCGAACCTGAGCTAGGTCCAGATTGAAAAACGCATTGATGTTGGGGGAGACGAATTCGTCGCGCGGAAAAGGCACGTTGCCGAAGCCTTTCTTGGCGTCCCCCGAGGGATTGACTGAATCGTTCTTCACACCCCCACTGGCCGCAACTTTACTGTCACTGGCTTCGATGAAGGCCGATAGCGCGCGCGGAAGGCGCAGGCGGCCGCCAGCCAGGTCTTTCTTCGCTAAGAACACCCCGTGCAGCAGAGCATTGATATCCAGACTAAGCAACACCTTAGCCAGTGCCCCTAGGTCGACGAACCCTTCTTCCATGCTGGCCAGGTCGTCTTTGAGTCGGTCATGGACCGTTTTGTCCTTGCCTTCGAGAATGTAGGGCGAGTTGATTCGGTGAGCTTCCAGGACTGAATTAGTCAGCGGCTTGCCGTCTTTGTCGACGACCTTGATGACAGAAAGGCCGCGCAGTGGCTTAACCCAGTCATCATTGATCTTATCCCAACATACGGCTTCCATACGGTTGGCCATGCTTTGCGCCGACTCGACTAGCAGCATAGGTGTGCCGTCCGGGCCGTCATACTGGGCAGCACCGATTTCGGGAAAGCCGGTGGGTTGAAAGCGCGTGCCCTGCAAGGGTTGCAGTCTGGCTTTCAATAGCAGGCGCGGCGCGTCGGTAAGGGCGGAAAGATCGAGGCTCATATTGGTACTCCTAGGATTCTTTTGGTGGTTAGCGGCTTAAATAGTTTGGGGCTTTTTTTCGATATCGGCTGTCTTCAGCACCAGCCGCGCCAGTGCGCCGCTTGCAAAAAAGCGCAACGGAATCAACAGTGCGGCTGTAGCACGGTTGGTGTCGATAGGACCCAATTCCGGCAAACACTTGCTGTCGAACACGGGCGAGAGACCCGAAGTATGCAGACGACGCCAGCCGGTGCGTACCGCGCGATTGTCCTGATTGCCGACTTTTAATTGCGCGAGCAGGCGGGCCTCAAGCGGCATGCGCTCGTCCTCGCCCAACCAGCCTAGACTGCGTAGCGTGCGGTCTGGCGTCAGCGCGAGTTTCAGCAGGCCGAACGCGGCCGGGAGTGCGCCATCGCCTGTCGGCTGGTCGATGTCGGGTGGAATCTGGCACAGGCATAGGCCGGGCAGCAGCGATGCGATACGCGAATCCATGCGGTCGTCGCGTAAGAAATCGGCGATATCTTGCGCGGTGGCACCAGCGCTACTCGTCAACGGCTTGTCTTTCATCTCCAGTTTATTGGCCAGCCACAAGCGACGTTGCAGCAGGGTATGCAGGGTGTCGATTAGGCGGCCAGGGTGGCCGCTGTAAATACGATTCCTCTCACCCGCCTCCGGGCTCATCCATTGATCGTACTTGCGCTGCACAGGAAAGAGTTGTGCGCGCAGCGGCAAGGGTTTACCCTCCTCACCGCGCAGGCCGGCCAGCGCTTTGGCGATCCGAAACGCGGGTGTGCCATCGTCTGCAGCCTGTACCCAGCGATCTGACAGGCGGGGAATGGGTGGAACCAAGTCTTGTTTCTTGGTATTGCTCAAAGCCCGGATCGCCAGCGCAGACTGGGTTTCGCCGAGGAGGGTCAGCAGCGCCTGGGTCTCGGCCGTGCTGGGACCCCGACCCGACAAACTAAACAGTGCGTCTTCTAATTGCTTGCGCAAAATGCGGTAGCGGCTGGCGGCGTTGTCTCCGCGTGAGAAATTGCGAAATCGCTCCAGCCAGCGGCGCTGATCCAGCTCATCCAGCCAGCTCGATTGCGGTTCGTCGCTGATTTCAACGCGCGACAACGGGGTTGCCAGAAAGGCTTTCCCGGAACGCATCAACAGGCCAAAGCGCTGAAAACTCTGAATGCCCCGATACCCGCCCATGCTGTGCGCAGCGCGAATAAAATCCAATGCGTCGCGCGCGGGCTTTCTGCCCAGCGCGACTCGTCCTTCGGCCAGAAGCGCACGAATCTCCTGATACTTAGCTGCTTTCTGCCACAGCGGCATCCACATTTCACCGCGCGCATTGGCGGTATCTCCCTCCCCAAGGGTGCCGGCACCGGCATTAACGGCGCGAACGGTAAACGGAAAACTCATCACTCCGAAAGGGTCGTCGGCGTTGCGACGTACGGCGGCCGAGGCAAACGGTAGCGCCCCCTCTATCATCAGCACAAAGTCCCAGGGGTTGGTGGCGGCGTTCCCTTCAAAACCAGTGCTTGAATTGGGGCCACCAGCCTGGCCTGGCGAAAACTGGCCGATCGGATTTTTGGCCAGCCCAGGCGCGGCTTTCGCAAACAGGGTCATTGCCAACCATTGCTGCGAAGCGACGCGCGCCGGTCCCTGCTCTTCTACCAAAACATCAAGCAAGCGCTGCATAAAATTATTGGTGAAATCCAGTCGACCATCATTGCCGCCGGTACCCAAAAGAGGCGGGTAGCGCGATGAGCTGGCAGTTAAAGAAATCGATGCATCGAACCAGCTCAGGACACTGTCTGGCAGAAGGCCTCGAAGGCGCGAGAGTAATGCGTCCTTATCCTTGCCCTTGGGGCTGGCGCTGCGGTCCATGCCTACCAATGCGTGTTCGGCAACTTCTATGCCTGTTTGAAAAGCGCCGAAACGCGGGTCCTTGCTCTGCTGAATTGATTGAATTGCTGTCTTATTGTCCTTTTCATAAAATCCACTGCCCCCATTCCATGGTGCGATGATTGGCGTCGGTTCGTAGACATCAAGAAAGAACCGCTCGACTCCGGCGCGATCCAGGTTCGTCCGCAGCACAAATCGGTCGCCGCGCCAGAAGCCCCGGGTTTCAGGATATTTTTGCGACAGCAAACGCAGCACGCCTAACGCCTTGAGATAACTGGCCAGTGGCGTGGGAGTGCAGCCATCCATCACAACTTCATTGATCGCAGCTTTAGCGTCGTATTCGTCATTGGGTTCGCGCACGCCAGATACGGTCTTTCTGCATGCACCGCCCGTCTCTAGCCCCTGCGGGTTCTGTATGCGCCCCTGTGCCCGCATTCGACTAAATTGTTCAGACAATGCCGCCATTTCCTCAACAGCCAGCAGTCGCTCGCGCAGGCTCAGGCCGCACCACGCGCGGAGTTTTTCACGGCGGCTGCCTTCCCAGGTCGTTTTGCTCCAGTCGATATCGCTGTCGGAATCACTCATTTTCTTCCTGATCCTCAATGATCCAGCGCAAATGCTGGATATCGTCGATGTCCTTGGGACGGTTGGCTAGCTGCTTCATTTTGATCAGTGTCGGAATGGAAACAAACCGCACGTCCAGTCCGGGACGGAGTTCTCCCAGGGTGCTCGCTCTGTATTCCGCTGCAAAATCGAACGGCTCGTCGACAAAAACATCGAGACTCGTCGTGGGGTGGCGGCCACTGAAGAAGTTAAGCACTTTCATGCCTTTCTCATCCTGCCAACGCAGCCGGTTCTCCGGCACCGCGAAAGATTCGGCGTTAATCGGAACCGTCGGGCGATATCCGATGTCTTCCAAAGCTGAAAAAGCCTTGACTACATTCGTGGAATCCAGTGCGATCACCAAGTCGATATCCATGGTCAGGCGCACGTAACCATGGGCGTTGACCGCGAGGCCACCGGCTACGAGATAGCGGACGTGGGCATCATTGAGCGCTTGTGCCACCGCTTCGAAGGCTGCCAGCTTCATGCATTCTCCTGTTCTTTGGCTGAAGCCCGCCAGTCGGCCAGACGGACCAGCGTTTCCAACCAAGCGAGCTGAAAGGGTCCCAACTCATCGAGCAGTCTCAAGGCGCGTTCCGTCCAGGACGGGCCTTGTTCGCCCTGGCCGATTTCCATCAAGGCAAGTCTCAACGTTGTTTCGGCACTGTGTTCGCCGTCGAAGTCCAGTGCGGGCAGTACGTCACCTTCATAAATACCGCGCGCGAATCGTCGGCCTTTCGGTGCATGATCCTCGGTGGGCATCGCGCGCAGGCTCATACGCACCTTGCCGTGATGAGCCAGGATCAAATAGGCGATCAGGTCGGCATTCGGCTCGCCGTCATGCTGATCCAGCCAGGCCAGCATGGAGGCCAGTTCGTGACGAAAGAACCTGCGGCTGTGGGTACCGCCGCACGGTGACTTGGCAAGAAATCCTGGCGGTGCCGATGCACACGAGTGCATCGTGGCATTGAATACGTTGTGCGCCTTGCCCAAATCATGCCAACGACCGGAACGCACTACGCTGGCTTTGTGATGGGTTTCTCCCACGGCGTCGCACAGGGCATCAGCTTGCGCCGCCACCTGAGCCAGATGATCGGGAAGTGCGACGGGCGTATTCTGGCGGGAACGCCAGTCGCCCGAGAAGTCTTCAGGGGCGTCGCCCTGTGCAGTGGAAATAACATCAACAGACGGATTTTTGATGTTCGGCTCGAAACCGATCTTTGAATCATAGCCGCCGTCCGTCGCGCGCAGCAGCAGGGTCATGCCAGGACATGGTGGCCGATCGAGCCGCAGCCATTGACTGCCCAGCGCGTCCCAATGCCAGAGCAGCGTGTCTTTGCGTTTCGAAAATGCCACGATCTGACTGAGAGAAGCCGGGCACAGCTCATCCCGCTGAGGCTTGCCTTCGGGTTGATTCTCAGGCCCCGATTGATTGGGGTCGTCTTCGAAATCGCGCCAGAAAACCCTTGCGCCCGGATTGTCGCTGTCGCGGATGTAGTCGGAGACATCCACGTCGAAGCCGGACAGATCAGGATCGGTATTGAATAAATCCAGCAGGTCCTTGCGGCGCAATACGGCGGTCAGTGGTCGTTCCGAGTCCGTGGCTGGTAGGTCTTGCGGGCTGGCGCTGGATAGCTTGGTCAGTTTTTCTTTCGCCGGTAACAACGCAGCGGTCGAATAAGGCGAGGCCTCAGCATCGTTTTCGATGTCCACCCAAAACACCTGCGCACCAGTCTGATTGTGTTCGCCGTATCGGTTACATCGGCCGAAACGCTGCACCATCGAGGACCAGGGTGCCAGCTCGGTGATCAGTGTTCTCGAAGAAATATCGACGCCGGCTTCGATCGCCTGAGTGGCGACGATGATGCGATTGACGTCCGACTCTTCTCGCAGTTGCCGAATCTGCGCGCTGCGCTCGGCGGCTCGGAAACAAGCGTGGATCAAGAGGTCGCGCGAATCCGGTCGTTTATTCTGCAGGAGACGAAACAACTGCTGGGCGCGATCGACACGGTTGAGTATGAGCAGGGTCTGTGCTTCGGGATCATGCTTTTTCAGAACAAACTCGCAGAGTTTTTCCGCATAGTCCTGCATGCCCTTTTTATTGCCAGCGTCCTTACCCAGGGAAACGGTTGCCCGCGCCAGTGATTTCACGGACCGCAAGCGTTCACCTGCCTGCTTGCGATCCTGTTCGCTGATGGTATGGCATACCATTGTGTCGAAATGCGGCTGCATGTCCACCGTCGCCAGCCAGTCGCGGTTGAGCGTGGCGGAGACCCAAAGCGAGCGGCTGTTCCGAGCCAAGGGAAACTGACGTCGAAAGGCGTCGACTTGCGTGGAAGTCGTTAGCCCGGCACCCATCAGCTGCACTTCGTCATACACCCACAGACAGTCATTGTGCAGCAGAGCGAAATGCATCGGCCACTGGTACCGGCTCATTCCATAGCCGCGCATCAATGCGCGTGACAGCAGCATGTCCTGAGTGCCGATCAGGATCATGTCCTCTTCGGGATACTCGGCCCAGGATTTGAGATCCCCTTCGCCGCCCATCAAGACATGCACTGAAACCTTGCCTTCACCAGCCTGGCCACCGAGGTCCAGCTTGTCGAGCCAGTCGCGCACCGTGTCGGCCGTCTGCTCGACCAGAACCCGCATGGGCAGGCACCAGACCAATCGGCGCGGCATGTCGGATTCATGAAGATGGCAGCGGCGATAAAGCCAGGCCAAGGTGATGGCGGCGGTCTTGCCAAGGCCGGTTGGGACATCGATTAAATCTGGCCAAGGCGAGTGAGCCAAGGCTGCTTGATACGGATACGGAGTATTGCCAGTTGCCTGGTGAAAGAAAGTCGCATAGTTCATGGCTTGATTGTTGATGCAGACTCTGGTTGGTTGACTGGGCCGTTGCGTCGGAAATGTCGGGGGCGAGAAGCGTCAAAAATGAACTGTAGTGGGGTGAGTCGGACGAGTCGAGTGATCGATTCGACTTGGGGGTTTGGTCGGCGTTGGCGGTAACGCAGGCAGATTCCACGGAGGATTCGCATTCCGTTCAGTCGAGCCGAAAGTGGTGGTGATTGCCGACGATGCAGGCGGTATGGAAAGCCCCGGCGTCTGGCAGAGCGCAGGAACCATTGCCGGCAGCAGCCTCGTCGAAGCGGATCCCGGTTTGATGGTGATGGTGAATTTGCGCATAGCCCCCATCCTGCACCACGGCTTTCTCAAAACCTGAGAAACACTACAACCAAGACTGACGGTTTGACCCTGTTCAGCCTGCCTCACCCCTTTACGGTCAGATTAGCATAGCTCGCCGCCCGATCAAGATCTGGCGAGGGCTGGTTGGGTTGGTGCTCTCAGGGATGTCGAGCCGAGCTACTCGGATGAGCTGCTGACCCTGAGCTGAACGGCTGGCGGGCCAGGATGTCGCGCCCGAGCTCGAACAGGTCATCGTTCACGGCTGATTGCGATCCCCGCTGCCGGGTTGGAGATGACGGTCGAGGAAGCGGGTCAGGGTTTCGTAGACGTGGACGCGCTGGCTGTTGCCGGTGATGCCGTGTTTCTCGCCCGGGTAGGTCATCAGCTCGAACGGAATGGACTGTTCCTGGAGAAGCTGCATGAGTTTCGTCGAGTGGGTGAACAGCACGTTGTCGTCGGCCATGCCGTGGATCAGGAGCAGGGGATCGGTGATCTGGCTGGCGTAGGTCAGCACGTTGCCCTGCTCATAGGCCTGGGGCTGGGCCTGGGGCGTGGACAGATAGCGTTCGGTGTAGTGGGTGTCGTAGAGCGCCCAGTCGGTCACCGGTGCGACCGATACGCTGGCGGCGAACTCGCCCGGATACCGGGCGACGGCCATCAGCGACAGGTAGCCGCCGTAGCTCCAGCCGAAGATGCCGATGCGCTTGGGGTCGACGAAGTCCTGCTCGCGAAGCCATTCGACGCCGACCATCTGGTCGACCATTTCGATCTGTCCCAGTTTGAGCCAGGCTGAGTCCTGGAACGCCTTGCCCTGGCGCTCGACGCCGCGGTTGTCGAGGGTGAAGACGATATAGCCCTGCCGGGCCATGTACTGGTCGAACAGGGTCCGCCGGCTCCAGCTGTTGGTCGCCAGGCGATGGGTCGGGCCGCCGTAGACGTGGACGAACACCGGATAGCGCCGGTCCGGGTCGAAACCGGTCGGCTTGATGATGCGGTAGTGCAGGGTCTGCCCGTCTTCGGCGGCCAGGGTGCCGAATTCGGTCGGGCGATGGCCGGCGCGGTAGGGGCCGTAGGGGTGGTCATCGTCGACCCGGTTCTCGATCAGCCAGGCGCGGCGCTCACCGTCGGCCGAATGCAGCGACAGCTGCGGCGGCTGGTCGGTGCTGGAGAAGGTGTCGACGTAGACCTGGGCACGCCGATCCATGCTGACTTCGTGCCAGCCTGCGCGCCGCGAGAGACGGGTGACGACCGCGGGCGAGCGGGTCACGAGCGACTGGCGGTAGAGGTGCTTTTCCAGCGGTGAGGCTTCGGCGGCGGTGAAATAGACCAGGCCGAGTTCCTCGTCCACGCCCTCCAGCGCATCGACCGCCCAGTCGCCGTCGGTGAGCTGACGGATCAGGTTGCCGTCGAGGTCGTAGAGATAGAGATGGCGGTAGCCGCTGCGTTCGGACGACCAGATGAAGGCGTCGAGGCTGGTCAGAAAATGCAGATCGTCGTGCAGGTTGATCCAGGTCTCGGAGCGTTCGGTCAGTACGACCTCCTGCGCGACGTCCTCGAAATCGGCGATGATCAGTTCGAGCGTCTGCTGATCACGACTCTGGCGCTGGTAGCTGAGGCGACCGTCGGGCAGCCAGTCGACGCGCGTGATGTAGATATCGGGGTTCTGTCCGATCCCGACCCACTGGATGTCGCCGTTGGCGATATCGACAACGCCGAGCTGATAACGAACGTTCGGCGTGCCGGTGTAGGGATAGCGTTGCTCGATGATGCGGATCTCGCCGCCCTCGATCTCGTATCGACGGCTGACGTCGATCGGGCTTTCGTCGACGCGCAGGAACGCGATCCGGCTGCCGTCGGGCGACCACCAGTAGCCGCTGCTGCGGCCCATCTCCTCCTGGGCGATGAACTCGGCCACGCCGTTGCTGATCACGCCCTCGCCGTCTTCGGTCAGCGGGCGCTCCTCCCCGCTCTCGATCTCGGCGACCCACAGGTCCTGGTCGCGAACGAACGCCACGTGGCGACCGTCGGGCGCGATCTTCGGGTCGGTGTCGAAAGCTTCGCTGGCCGTGATCTGGCGCACCTGGCGGGAGTCGTCGCTCAGATCAAGCAGGTAGATGTTGCCGCCGAGCGGGAACAGCAGGAACTGCCCGTCGGAAGACCAGCGGTACTCGACGATCCCGCGCAGGCTGGAAATCCGGGCGCGCTCGCGCCGCGCCTGTTCTTCGGGCGACAGCTCGCCCTCGTCGGCCAGCACGTCGTCGGCCGCGACCAGGCGGCGGATCGCGTCGTCTTCGATGTGGTACTCCCAGAGGTCCATCAGGTCCCGATCCGTGTCGCGGCCGCGGACGAAGGTCACCCGGTCGCCGCCCGGGGACAGTTCGGCCTGGCGCGGGCTTTCGCCGGACAGTTCAGGGCTGGAAAAGATTCGTTCGATGGTCAGTTCCGGCTGGTCGGCAAAGGCCAGGCCGGACAGTAGCAGTGAGCACATCAGGAGTCGGAAAGGCATGAGTCCTCGGGGTTGTAGAGATGGTTTCTTGCATTCATGTGCTTCAGGCCGCGCTGGCGGTTGAATCGAATGCCATCGCTGTCGGCTAACCCGTCAATCTAGCACATCCATTGCCCGGATTTCCCCGTGAAAGTGTGATCCGGTGTACTCTTTGCGGCTTCGCCAGCTCCTATCCGAACCCGCATGCCGAAAGCCAGTGAAGTCAAGAGAGGCCAGGTCGTCGACATCGATGGCACGGTCTACGCAGTGCGCCAGATCGATCGCTCCGCGCCGACGGCCCGGGGCGGCGGCACCCTTTACCGCTTCAAGCTCGAGAGCATTCCCGGTGGCGACCGGCGCGAGCTGACCTTCAAGAGCGATGACCCGATCCGGGAAGCCGATCTGAGCCGGCGCCAGAGCAGTTATTCCTATCGGGACGGCGACGGCTTCGTGTTCATGGACGACGAGGACTTCTCCCAGTATCAGCTCGACGAGTCCGCCGTGGCCGAACAGGCCGGCTATCTGACCGAGGGCCTGTCCGGAATCTACGTGCTGATCATCGGTGAGAGTCCGGTCGCGATCCAGCTGCCGCAGTCGGTGATTCTCGAGGTTCAGGAAACCGCGCCGGTGCTGAAGGGGGCCTCGGCGACCAGGTCGAGCAAGCCGGCCACGCTGTCGACCGGTATCGAGGTGCTGGTGCCGGACTACATCACGCCTGGTGAAGCGATTCGCGTCAATACCGAAACCGGCGAGTTCATGAGCCGCGCCTGATCCGGTCGCTCTTTCATGGCTTCTACCGACCCGACCATCAAGGCGCTTCGGGATCGACTGGACCAGGTCGATTCGGATCTGGTCGAGCTGGCCGCGGAGCGCCAGCGCATCGTCTCCGAGATCGGTCGCGTGAAGCAGGGACGCAAGCGCGCCCTGCGCGACTTTCGCCGTGAACGTCAGGTTCTCGACGGGGTTCGATCGCGGGCCGAGAGCATCGGTCTCGACCCTGATCTGGCCGAAGACCTGCTCAGGCGCCTGATCGAGGCTTCGCTGACGACCCAGGAACAGGAGCGGGGCCGGCTGGCCGCGCGCGGCGACGGGCGGCGCGCGCTGGTCATCGGCGGCGGCGGGCTGATGGGCGGCTGGCTGGCCGGGTTTCTCGACAACCAGGGTTTCGTCGTTTCCCTGGCCGATCCCGCGCTGATGCCCGACGGGCAGAGGGTCTTTTCCGACTGGCGCGAAGCACCGCTCGAGCAGCAGGATGTCGTCGCGGTGGCCGCGCCGATCCGGGCCAGCGCGGACATCCTGGCCGATCTCGCCCGGCGCGATCCGCGGGCCCTCGTGTTCGACATCGGCTCGATCAAGACGCCGCTGATCGAGCCGCTTCGAGCTGCAGCGAACGCGAAGCTCAAGGTCTGCTCGATTCATCCGATGTTCGGGCCCGACACGCGGCTGCTGTCGGGTCGCAACGTGCTGGTGATGAATGCGGGCTCGCAGCGCGCCGTCGACGAGGCCCGGAGCCTGTTCGCCGATACCATGGCCGAGGTGCGCGAGATCGAGCTCGACCAGCACGACCGTCTGATGGCGCTGGTTCTCGGGCTTTCGCATGCGGTGAATATCGCGTTCTTCAACGCCCTGGAGCGTTCGGGCACGCCGGCCGAGGCGCTGGCCGGCATCGCGAGCACGACCTTCAAGCGCCAGCTCTCGATTGCCCGGGACGTGGCCCATGAAAACCCCGATCTGTACTTCGAGATCCAGCGCCTGAATGATCATGGCGAGCACGCCCGGCTGGCCCTGCGGCAGGCGGTTGACGCCTTGCAGGCGGTCGTGGCCGAACAGGACGCGAGCCTGTTTCGCCAGCTGATGCTCGACGGGCGTCGCTATCTATCGGCGCTCGCTGTCGTGGACCCGGTCACCTCGCAGGGTTCGGGCGGCACTTCCGGTCTCGCCGCAGACGCGGAGGACTGAGCCATTCCGATTCGTCGTTCCGTCCGGCTGCTCGAACGCGGGGTGCGCTCGCACAGTCAGCGCGCCGCGTTCTTCCGCTTCGCCTGCGTCGGCATGACCATAGCGATGATCGATGTCGGCGTGCTTTACCTGCTCAAGGACCTGCCCGGCCTGAACGTCTATCTCGCCCGCGTGTTCTCGTACGGTGCGGCGATGACGGCGGGCTACTTTCTCAACCGGCACTTCACGTTTCACCACGTCGACAGCGGCCGCCGCGTGTTCGATGAACTGCTGCGGTTCTTCAGCGTGCATTCGATCGGCGGCATTCTGAACTTCGGTGTGTTCTCGCTGGTGGTCTTTCTGGGCGAACAGGCCGAGCTGACGCCATTCTGGTCCGCCGTCATGCCGCTGCTCGGAGTCTGGATCGGCGGAGTATTCGGCATGACCTTCAACTTTCTGTTCTCGCGCAAGCTGGTTTTCGACGGCTGAGGTCTACCACGCGACCGGCTCGCCGCGGTAGTCGAAGAAGCGGCCGTTGTCGTCTTCGTCGAGCCGGTCGATGACCGCCAACAGCTCTTCGGCCGCAACGTTCGGCGAGCGCACGTTCAGGCCCTGTCTGGAAAAGGGCTGTGACAGGCCCGTATCGACCGTGCCCGGATGCAGCGCAACGCAAAGGCCGTGCGGGTTGCGGCGTCGGAGTTCGATGGACAGGCCCCGCACCAGCATGTTCAGCGCCGCCTTCGAGGCGCGGTAGCTGTGCCAGCCCCCCAGACGGTTGTCGCCGATGGAACCCACGCGCGCCGAGAGCGTCGCGAAGACCGAGCGCTTCGAGCGCGACAGCAGCGGCAGGAAGTGCTTCATCAGCAGCGCCGGACCCGTTGCGTTGAGGGCGAAGGCCCGGGCCAGATGTTCGGGATCGAGCTGGCGCCAGCTTTTCTCGGGCGTGAAATGCTCGTCGTGGAGAAAGCCGGTGGCGTCGATCACCAGCACGGCTTGCCCCTGCGCCCGGGTGGATTCGGCTGCTGCTTCGATGCTTCCTTCGTCGGTCAGGTCAAGGGCCGGATCGCTGCTGCGCGAAAAGCCGAGCACGGCGTCATAACGTGGGTCGCCGCGCAAGCGCTCTATCAGCGCCGAGCCGATACCGCCCGACGCCCCGATCACGACGGCCAGACCCGCCTCGTCATGCTTCGACATTGGATTCGAAACCGTTGGAATTCCTGCCTACCCACTAGGATCGGACATCGGGCGACAACGCGGCGTCTAGCTGGAGCTACGATCCGGATCAGGGCCGATGGGTCTGGTTCGAAAGCGGGTGCCTTCGGGAAGACTCGGAACCGTCAGGGCAGGGCTCTGGTGGTCCGAGGTCGGCGGGTCGGCTCGGGGCGCTCGGCTCTGGCCCGCCAGGTTCTGAGACTTCGCGCCCTCGGCGCGCGCACGGAAAATGCCGTGCCACGGGCCGGGCTGCCAACCAGCGAGAATCGGACTGACATCAGCGACGTCGAAGCGCCGGGTCAGCAGCTCGGCCAGAACCTGGCGGAAATCGGTGGTCACCGCGAGGTCCTGTCCGTCGGTCAGCGCGCTGGCATGCAGACCCGGCCAGTCACCGTAGATCTGGCCGCCGTTGACGCTGCCGCCGGCGGTCATGAGGACGCTGGCATGCCCGTGGTCGGTGCCAGCGGAGGCGTTTTCGACGAGCTGGCGCCCGAATTCCGTCTGGACGACGATGGTCGTCGACTGCCACTCTGGCCCGAGGTCGTCGCGGAAGGCGAGCAGGGCATCGCCGAGCGCCTGGATCAGGCCGTTGATCTGGGCCGACTGATCGTTGTGGGTGTCCCAGCCGCCGGTGTTGACGGCCGCGACGCGCAGCCCGGCATCGGCCTTGATCAGGCGCGCGACGTCGGCGAGGGCGGCACCGAGGGGGCCGGCGGGATAGCCGGCGCCGATCGGTTGCGACTGGATCGGCTGCAGCGCTTCGGCAGCATCGAAGATCGCCTGTGCGGTTGGAAACAGCAGTGGGTCGCCGCGGTAGGCATCGTGCAGGGCCGAGCGCGCCGTCGGGTCGAGTTGCAGGCTGAATCCGTCGATGCCGCCGATCGCCAGGACGCTCGAAAGGCCCGCCATCGACTGGGGCACAGCGGTATCCAGGGCCACGGCATCGAGCGGCGCATTCCCCGGGCGGGACAGCAGGAAGCGGCCCAGCCAGCCGTCGCTCGTCGCGATCTCCCTCGGATCGATGCCCTGTTCCATCGCCGCCTGCGCTTCGAAGTGCGAGCGCTCGGCGACCGGCAGGCCGCAGGCCGGCACGATCGCGAGATCGCCGGCGTCGAACAGGCTCTTGAGGCCGTGCGCGGACGGATGGAGGCCGAACTGTGTATCGAGGACAAGGGCTTCCGACTCGGTAACCGCCAGGGTCGGCCGGGCGTCGAAGTAGGCGGCTTCGGCCAGCGGCGGGCAAAGCGTCAGGCCATCGGCGCCACCCCGGAGGAAGATCACGACCAGGCGCTCGCCGGTCAGGTCGCCGCCGGGGGCGGCCCAGACCAGTCCCGGCGCGGCCAGAACCCCGCCCGAGATGCCCATCCATTTGAGGAGTTCGCGTCGTTTCATTCAGTCCGTCTCCGAGTCACCGCCACTGCGCGTCGGGGCCGGCGAGTATCCAGGCCGCCAGGCTGTGTGGACGCTCGGCGGCCGGTAGACCGCGCCCATGGCGCAGCAGCGCCCGCAGCTCGCGTGCCGAGAGGCCCTGGGGCTTGAGGGCAGCCGCGAGGAACTCGATCTGATCGCTCAGTCGCTCATGCGTTGCGGCCTCGACCAGGACCGGCGATGTCTCACTGAGTTGCGAGGTCCATTGCGACGCGCTGTTGAAACGGGCGAGAAAGCCGGTCGTCGACTGCCAGTGCTCGCGCGCGTCCGGATAGCCGTCGGGAGCGGGCCACGAAAAGGGCAGATGGCCGGCGGCGGTCAGATGGTCGATGAGATTGCCGAGGATCGGGCCGTCGAGTTCGGCGTCGAGTGCGCGCAGCGTACCCACGGCAAATTCGTTCGGCCGTTTGAGTTTCAGCGTCATCGTCGATCTGACCTCCGGGTGCATCAGCAGGGCACGCAGGGTCGACCGGATATCGCCGTCGGAAGCCAGGAAAGCCCCGGCGACGGTGTCCACGACGGTCGCCGACGGAAGGTCCGCGACGAAACGCCGGGCCAGTTTGGTCGCGATATGGCGGGCGGTCGATTCGTGGCCGGCCAGGCTGGCGAGCAGTTGCGTGCCCTCGGGCTCGCCGGTCGGCAGGATGTTTTCGCCGAGGACCGTCTTGGATTGCCAGTCGTGGCTGAACAGGTTGAAGTGGAACTCGGCCGGAGGCCGGATCGTCCACCCGGTCAGAACGCGGGCAGTGTTCTTGATGTCGTCCTCGGTGTAGCCGCCGTCGACGCCGAGCGTGTGCAGCTCGAGCAGCTCGCGGGCGTAGTTTTCATTGGGCCCGTCGGCGGTGCTGGCGAAGTTGTCGAGGTAGTACAGCATCGCCGGGCTGCGCGCGCTGGCCTGCAGCAGTTCCCCGAAGGAGCTCATCGCGAGCGGGCGGATGGTATCGCGGTCTTCGAGCGCCTTGAAATACGATGAAATCGTCGAGACGGCGGTGACGTTGAAATGGTCTGACCAGAATTCGACCATGCGCTCGAACAACTGGCGCGGGCTGTAGACCTGGCGAATCATCGTGGCGACGATCAGGTCGCGCCGGGCCAGCCCGAAGTTTTCCTGCTCGAAGATGAAATCGGCCAGCTCGGCCGGGTCCATGGACAGGGTGGGCAGAAAGCTCTGCAGGAGTGCCTCGAGCTCGCTGTCGTCGATTGCCTGGTCGTCGAGCTGCCATTCAAGAAAACCCTCGTAGCCGGCGTTCGTGGCGATGTCGAGCCAGCCGCGATTCGAGCCATAGGTGATCCGCCCGGCCAGCCGCACCAGTTCGATCAGACCGGCGTCGGGTTCGGATTTTACGGATGCCGCCATGGAATCGCCCCGGTCCGGAGTGCCTGCCGGCTTCGACGTCTCCGCAGAGTGTCGCGGCCAGCGCTGCTTCGGACTATACGCCGCCTGCCGCTCGGGTTCAAACGAAGGTCTCCGGGCAGAGACAAGGGGGGACCGGCGCGGTACACTGTGTCGCATATTCCCTAACAACGTTCAAGTCGATCAGGGGTTGACATCATGACGCTTCAAGACGCTGAGTCCGGGTTCGACCGCGACGACTACCGCCATCCGAGCAAGCCGGGTGTGGAAAGCGTGTGGTTCATCCTGGCGGCGCTGAGCGTGTCGCTGTTGCTGAGCCTGGCGCCGGACCTGGTCAGCTCCGAGCTCGAACTGGCCGTGCTGCTGATCGCGGTCGTGATGCTCGGTTTGCCGCACGGCGCCCTCGACCCCTGGATTGCCCGTCAGGCCGGCGTTTTCCGCCGCTGGCCGGGCTGGGTGGCGTTCAATCTGACCTATCTTGTGCTGGCCGCTCTGATGCTGCTGCTCTGGTGGCTGTTCCCTGTCATTGCGCTGGCGGTTTTCATGGTCATGAGCGTCTGGCACTTTTCCGGCGACTGGTCCACGACGCTGAACTGGCCGGCTCGATTCCTGACCAGCAGCGGCCTGGTCGTGCTGCCGTCGTACTTTCATCTCGAGCCGGTGGTTTCGATTTTCGCAGCGCTGTCGGGGGAAGAGTCCCGGATCGTTGCTGAAGCGCTGGCGGCGGCCGGGCCCGTGGTCCTGGCTGGCATGCTCGGGGTGATGGTGCTGGCGGCCTGGCAGAAGAGCTGGACGACGGTACTCGAAGTCGGAGCGATCGCGCTGCTGGCCGCGCTGGCCTCGCCGCTGGTGTTCTTCGTGCTCTACTTCTGCCTGCTGCACAGCCCGCGGCACATGGGCCACGAGCTGCGCGTGGCGGGGCAGTCGCTGCGGCCGCGACTGCTGGCCATTGCCACTGCCTACACCGTGGCCACGCTGATCATCGGCGGCGTGATGGCCTGGTTCCTGTGGCCATTCATCGCGGCCAGCGACCTGATCCTGAAACTCGTCTTCATCGGCTTGGCCGCGCTGACCGTGCCGCACATGGCACTGATCCTCTACCGGCGCTGGCCGGCGATTGGATGAGAAGTTTTTTTGGCCGTTAGGCCGTTTCGCTCACGCCCTTCGGGTTTTCTGAGCGATTTTCTCTTGCCAGAAGATGCAACGGAAGGTAAGTCAAAGTCGGTTTCGCCCCGCTACGCTGAGGGCGAGGTACTTTTGTCAGACGATACAAAAGTACCCAAAAAATCTGGACGCCCGCGAAGGCGCCGGCCTGCGGCCGGTCCCCCCGGATCAGGTCCGGGGCAGGCTCTGTGCTTCTCGGTCCGGGCGGCGGTCGCTCAACTCACGCGCTACGGCTCCACTCCAGGGCTTCATGCGCCGTTGGCGCAAACCGCCCTTGCGTTCCCGCCTGCGCTTCGCTCAGACACACGCTCCCTTATTCCCGCCCGGCCCTGCGATGCTCGGCTCCTTCCAGGGCTAATGCCAAGTCAAGAACTGACGGAGCATCGCGATGCTCGCTCCACCGTAGTCGAGTGAAGGCTCGGAAATTGAGAGAATCTGCCTGGCTGATCAGGCCCCTATGCCACAAGAACCAGACTATCGACGACCTCTCCGCCGTCGACGCAGCCGAGAAGCACAGGATCAAGCGGATCTGAGGGAGCGTGTGTCTGAGCGAAGCGAGTTGAGCGACCGCCGCTTGATCCGAGCATCGCAGAGCCTGCCCCGGACTTGATCCGGGGGGACCCGAGGGGCAAGTCGCCCAGGCCCACCCAGAAGCGCTTTTGGTTACTTTTGGCGCGCTGCGAAAAGTAACCCGCCCAGGTAGCGAAGCGTGGGCGGAACCCCCTTTGATTTTCGGTAAGCCAGCGCAGGCTGTGCCAAAAGGAGCTCGCTGCAATGCTGAGACGCCCCAGTATCGCGAAAGGCGCTGCCAGCGGCTCAACCCTGATTCGCCAACTCCCGCCCGATCAGCATCCTGCGGATTTCGTTCGTGCCCGCGCCGATGTCGTAGAGCTTCGCATCGCGTAACAAGCGGCCGGTCGGATATTCGTTGATGTAGCCGTTACCCCCGAGGGCCTGGATCGCTTCCAGGGCGACGTCGACCGCGCTGGTCGAGGCATGCAGCAGGCAGGCGGCCGCGTCGATGCGCGACATCTCGCCGCGATCGTAATCGGCACCGACCTGGTAGGCGAAGCCGCGCGAGGACTGCAGGCGGGCATACATATCGCCGATCTTGGCCTGCATCAGACCGAACTCGGCCAGGGCCCGTCCGAACTGCTTGCGTTCGCGGATGTACGGCAGGACGTTGTCGAGGGCCGCCTGCATGATACCGATCGGGCCGCCGGACAGGACCAGTCGCTCGGAGTTGAGGCCGGACATCAGGATCTTGACGCCTTCGTTCACGGTGCCGAGCACGTTGTCTTCCGGGATCTCGCACTGGTCGAAAACGAGCTCGCAGGTGTTCGAGCCCCGCATGCCGAGCTTGTCGAGCTTCTGCGCCTTGCTGAATCCGGGCATGCCGTCTTCGACGATGAACGCGGTCATGCAGCGACTGCCGGCCTCCTTGCCTGCGGTGCGCATGTAGACCAGGGCCACATCGCATTCGGGACCGTTGGTGATCCACATCTTCGAGCCGTTGGCGACCCAGATATCGCCTTTTTTCTCGGCCCGGCAGCTCATCGAGCCGACGACATCGGAGCCGGCGCCGGGCTCGGACATGGCCAGGGCACCCACCCATTCCCCGGAAACCAGCTTCGGTACGTACTTGCGACGTTGTTCCTCGGTCCCGTTCCGGCACAGGTTGTCCGTACAGAGGTTGGAGTGCGCGCCGTAGGACAGGCCCACCGAGGCCGAGGCCCGCGAGATTTCTTCCATCGCGACCAGGTGCGCCAGATAGCCCATTTCGGCGCCGCCGTATTCGGAGGGGATCGTGATCCCCAGCAGCCCCATCTCGCCGAGTTGCTGCCAGAGCTCCTGGGGAAAGACATTGGCCTGGTCGATGTCGGCAGCGCGCGGCGCGATCGCTTCGTCGGCAAAGCGCCGAACGGTATCGCGCAGGAGTTCGATGTCTTCGGAAAGTTTCATGGGCAAGAACGGTTTCCGGTTTCCGGTTTCCGGTTTCCGGTTTTTCTGTGGTACATCTGGAAGCCCGCGGCTATCGATTGGCTGGTTGTGAGGCGCCTATCCGGAAGGCGGCGCACAGGGGTTTTACCGGAAACCGGAACCCGGAAACCGGTACCCGCCTTGAATGTCATCAGTGATGCCCGCGTTCGCGGCCCGGGAAGCGGTGGGCGCGGCCCATGAACGGCAGCTTGAGTTTGCCGATCGTGGCGATGCGCTCTTCGGCCATGCGGTCCGCCGCTTTCCAGCTCGGTATCTGATCACGGTCGGCGATCTGGAAGATCTTCGAGACGTTGTAGTAGATGGTCCGCATCATGCGCTTGGCGCGTTCGCGATTGTAGCCCTCGAACTCGATCGACACGTTCATGAGGCCGCCCGCGTTGACCGCGTAGTCGGGCGCGTAGAGAATGTCGCGCTTTTCGAGTTCGTCGCCGCATTCTTCGGTCGCGAGCTGGTTGTTGGCCGCTCCGCAGACGATCCTGAATTTGAAGCGGGGAATGGTCTGTTCGTTGACGATCGCGCCGAGCGCCGTGGGGCAGAACACGTCGGCATCGACGTCGTAGATGTCGTCCAGCCCGACGGCCTCGCAGCCCAGGTTGACCGCGCTCTGCACCGCCTCGTCGTTGATGTCGGTCACGAAGACCTTCGCGCCTTCCTTGCGCAGGAGCTTGATCAGCTCCAGTCCGACGTGGCCGGCACCCTGGACGGCGTAGCTGAACTTGCCGATTTCCTCGTTGTTGAACTTGTGCGTCAGCGAGGCGCGAATACCCTGAAGGGTGCCGTAGGCGGTGAACGGAGACGGATCGCCGGAGCCGCCATGGACCTGATGCACACCGACGCAGTTGTCGGTTTCCTGGAAGACGTATTCCATGTCGTTGACGTCGATGCCGACGTCTTCGGCCGTGATGTAGCGACCGTTCATCGAGTCGATGAAACGGCCGAAAGACCGGAACAGGGCTTCGGACTTGTCCACCCGCGGGTCGCCGATCAGCACCGATTTGCCGCCGCCGAGATTCAGGCCGGCGACCGCGGCCTTGTAGGTCATGCCGCGCGACAGGCGCAGGACGTCGTCCAGGGCTTCCTGCTCGCTGGCGTAAGGCCACATGCGCAGTCCGCCCAGAGCCGGGCCGAGCGTGGTGTTGTGGATGGCGATGATGCCCTTGAGGCCGGCGTCCTTGTTGTGGCAGAACACGACCTGCTCGTGCTCGGTCGTATGGATGGTTTCAAACAGATTCATTGGACTTTTCCTCCAGAGGCCCGCGCTTCTTCGTCGCAGGCGTTTGCGCCGACCCCCGAAGCGTCGGCCGGAACGAGACTTGAAAACCGTGAACCCGGGCATGGCCTGAGCCGGGCGATGGCGGTCGGGCCGAATTGGATGCGTCCGAACCGGCGCTCTATTTTAGCGCAATCGGCCGCTTGGGTTTGGATCCGGTGCCACCGCCGCTGCCCGGTGGGCTAATATCCCCCATGATTCGGATCGAATCTCCGGATCGTCTCCGGACAGTCATTAATCCCTTGTCGAAGGAATACGGATCATGAGCGACTCCATCCTGATCGGCCGCGGGGCCGGTCCGATCGAACTGGCCGCGCGCTACGCCAACCGGCACGGCCTGGTAGCCGGTGCCACCGGGACCGGAAAGACGGTCACCCTGCTGGTCATGGCCGAGGGCTTTTCGCGGATGGGTGTGCCGGTCTTCATGGCCGACGCGAAAGGTGATGTGTCCGGCCTGGCGGCCGCCGGCACACCGCATCGCAAGATCGACGAACGGCTCGAGACTATCGGCATCGAGGATTATCGCCAGGAGCCGAGTCCGGTGGTCTTCTGGGATCTCTGGGGAAAACTCGGGCACCCGGTCCGGGCCACGGTCACCGAGATCGGTCCGATGCTTCTGTCTCGCATGCTCGAGCTCAACGATACTCAGGAAGGGGTGCTGAACGTGGTCTTCCGGGTCGCCGATGAGTCCGGCCTGCTGCTGCTGGACCTGAAGGACCTGCGCGCCCTGCTCAACCACGTGGCCGAGAATCGGGCCACGGTCAGCGCCGAATTCGGTCTGGTCAACACCGCGAGCATCGGGGCCATCCAGCGGCGCCTGCTGCAGCTCGAGATGCAGGGGGGAGAGCATTTCTTCGCCGAGCCCGCGCTGGACCTGAACGACCTGATGCGCACCGACCTGTCCGGGCGCGGTGTCATCAACCTGCTGGCGGCCGAAAACCTGATCACCAAGCCGAGGCTCTACTCGACGTTTCTGCTGTGGCTGCTGTCGGAGCTGTTCGAACAGCTGCCGGAGGTCGGGGATCCCGACCGGCCCAGACTCGTGTTCGTATTCGACGAGGCCCATCTGCTTTTCGACGACTGTCCGGACTCGCTCCGTCGTCGGGTGGAGCAGGTGGTCCGCCTGATCCGATCGAAGGGCGTCGGGGTCTATTTCTGCTCGCAGAACCCGGATGACATCCCGAACGAAGTTCTCGGCCAGCTCGGGAACCGGATCCAGCACGCGCTGCGCGCTTTCACCCCGCGCGACCAGAAGGCGGTGCGCGCCGCGGCCGAGACCTTCGTGCCCAATCCGGCGATCGATGTCGAGCAGAAGATCACGACCCTGGGGACGGGCGAGGCCCTGGTGTCGCTGCTCGGCGACAAGGGTATTCCGCAGCCGGTCGATGCCGCCCTGATTTCGCCGCCGCGTTGCCGCATGGGTCCTCTCACGGCCGAAGAGCGCGCCGCCGTCAGGGCCCGAAGCGCTGTCGGCACCAAGTACGACACGACCCTGGATTCCGAATCGGCTTACGAAAAGCTCAAGGCGCAGGCCGAACAAGCCGCGCTGGAAGCCGAGAAGGAGGCCGAGCGCCTGGCGCGGGAGAAAGCCGCAGAAGCGGCCAGCAGGTCGACCCGTTCGCGCGGTCGACATCGTCAGGGTGCCGGCGAGACGTTTCTCAAGTCGACGGTGCGTACGCTCGGGACGACCATCGGGCGCGAATTGTCGCGCAATCTGATGGGCGTGCTGTTCGGGAGGAAACGTTAGGCAGGCTCCGGACGATGCTCCGGGCCGCGTCCTTCAGCGCCTGGCCGGTCAAGCGGGCGTGCAGAACTGCTCGTGCAGCACGACCATCACCGCGTCGACTTCGGGGCTGGCCAGGGAGTAGTAGATGGTCTGCTGGTCGCGGCGCGTCTTGACCAGGCCGCTCTTGCGCAGCATGGCCAGGTGTTGCGAAAGCGCTGACTGGCTGAGCGGGAGATGCACGTTGAGTTCGCTGACCGACATTTCCGCATCGAGCAGATGACACAGGATCATCAGCCGGTGGGGGTTGGCCATGAGCTTCAGGAACATCGCCGCCTGTTCGGCGTGCCGCGCCATCTCGTCGATGGGCGGGCGCATCCGTGCTCCGGTTTCGTGTTCGACCGCGTGTTGACCCATGGCGATATTATGACGAATTTATGCGCGCGGTTCAGCAAACTGCGACGAAGGCTGTCTGGTCCTTGCTGAAACGGGGCGGTTCAGGCGGCTGCGCGGCAACAGCGGATGCCCGAAAATGAGTCGCGCGGTACACTAACGGGTCTGCATTCCAAAGATTGATCCGCCATGAGCCAGACCGTCGCCTCGCTGTCCAGCCGGATTTCCACCGATCACGCAACCCCGCTGCGCTTCGTCACCGCCGCCAGCCTGTTCGACGGTCACGACGCGGCGATCAACCTGATGCGTCGACTGATCCAGGCCGAGGGCTGCGAAGTCGTGCATCTCGGGCACAATCGCTCGGTGGCCGATATCGTCCGGGCCGCGGTCTGCGAGGATGCCGACGCGATAGCGGTCAGCTCCTATCAGGGCGGGCACAACGAGTTCTTCCGCTACATGGTCGACATGCTGGCCGAGCACGGTGCCGGCCATATCCAGGTGTTCGGGGGCGGTGGCGGCACGATCACGCCGCAGGAGATTGCCGAACTGCAGAATGCCGGCGTCAACCGCATCTATCACCCGAACGACGGGATGAAGATGGGGCTCAAGGACATGATCCGGGATCTGGTCGCGCGGACCCGCAGCGCGCGTGGCGAGCGCGGAACCCACGGCTTGCGTTTTCCGCTCTCCGATCCAGGCGATAGCGGTCAGATGGCGGCCGGCCTGTCGGCGATCGAGAGCGGCTCGACGTCGGACGCCGAGTTGAACCGGATTCGCAAGGCAGCGGCCGCGAAACGGGAGGTCCCGATCCTCGGCCTGACCGGGACCGGCGGGGCCGGCAAGTCCTCGGTCACCGATGAGTTGATCAACCGTTTCCTGCACTTTTTCCCCGAAATGCGCATCGCCGTCCTTGCGGTCGATCCGACAAGGCGGCGCACCGGGGGCGCGCTGCTGGGCGATCGCATCCGCATGAATACGCTGCGCTCGGATCGGGTGTTCATGCGGTCGATGGCGACCCGGCGCCAGCATCTGGCGGTTTCGGAGGTCGTCGCCAACAGCCTGGCCTTCCTGAAGGCCTGCGACTTCGATCTGGTCATTCTGGAAACGGCCGGCATCGGTCAGTCCGACTCCGAGGTCGTCGATCTGGTCGATCTGCCGGTCTACGTCATGACCTCCGACTATGGTGCCGCCAGCCAGCTGGAAAAGATCGACATGCTGGATTTCGCCGAGCTCGTCGTGCTGAACAAGTTCGATCGTCAGGGTTCGCGCGACGCGCTGCGCGATGTACGCAAGCAATGGAGGCGCAACCGCGAGGCCTTCGCGCTGGCCGACGAAGACGTGCCCGTCTACCCGACCATCGCATCGCAGTTCAACGATCCGGGCGTGACCTGGATGTTTGCCAATCTCTGCCGCTTGATGCGGCAGAGGGTGAAAGGTGAAAGGGAAAAGGTAAAAGGAAAAGACAGTGCGATTGCCGTGGGTACAGCCCGTTGTGATTTCGACCCGCATGTTGAGCCGGGTAACAAGGAGCCGACGCCGTCGGTCCTGATTCCGGGCAAACGGGTGCGCTACCTGGCCGAGATCGCCGAGCAGGGCCGGGGCATCAACGCCAAGGTGCTCGAGTGGGCCGAAGAGGCCCGACGCGCGCAGCACCATTACGAGGTTCTACGGGAGCTTGATTGCGTCGACCTGCCCGCACCCCTGGAATCACCTTCTTCTGACCGTAGACCGGAAACAGACGCGCAGCGTCATCCCGGGCCTGATCCGGGACCCCATGGTTCGAACAGCGCAGATGCCGCGATCTCGGACCATCTGCTCCAGCGCTATGGTGAAGCCCTCAAATCCATCCCCGAACACGCTCGCGAACTGCTCAAGACCTGGCCCGAACTGAAAGCCTCGGTCGAAGCCGACGAGTACCGCTATGAAGTGCGTGGGAAGGCGATCACCGGGTCGAACTACCGCGAGTCGCTGTCGCGACTGCAGATTCCGAAGATCGCCGCGCCGCAGACCTCCGACTGGGGCGATCAACTGGTGTTCCTGCTGAAAGAAAACCTGCCAGGACATTACCCCTACACCGGCGGCGTCTATCCGTACCGTCGCACCAATGAGGATCCGATACGGATGTTCGCCGGCGAGGGCACGCCGGAACGCACCAACCGTCGCTTTCACTACGTGTCGGAGGGGCAGCCGGCCAAGCGCCTGTCGACCGCGTTCGACTCGGTGACGCTGTATGGGGAGGATCCGGCCGAGCGACCGGACATCTACGGCAAGGTCGGCAACTCCGGCGTGTCGATCGCTACTCTCGACGACATGAAGAAGCTCTATTCGGGCTTCGATCTTTCGGATCCGACGACATCGGTGTCGATGACCATCAACGGCCCGGCACCGATGCTGATGGCGATGTTCATGAACACGGCCGTCGACCAGCAGGTCGAGAAACATCTCAAGGAAACCGGGCAGTGGGAAGCCGCGCTCGAAAAGCGCAAGGCGTTGCTGGGCGATGACCTGCCCGAGTACAGCGGCCAGCTCCCGGCCAGCAGCGACGGAATCGGTCTGGGACTGCTCGGCGTGACCGGCGATCAGCTGATCGACCGCGAGACCTACGAAAGGATCAAGGCCGACACGCTCAAAGTGGTGCGCGGGACGGTCCAGGCCGACATCCTCAAGGAAGATCAGGCCCAGAACACCTGCATCTTCTCGACCGAGTTCGCCCTGCACATGATGGGCGATATCCAGCAGTACTTCATCGACCACGGCGTGCGCAATTTCTACTCGGTCTCGATATCGGGCTATCACATCGCCGAGGCCGGGGCCAACCCGATCAGCCAGCTCGCCTTCACCCTGTCGAACGGTTTCACGATCGTCGAGTACTACCTCGCGCGCGGCATGGATATCAACGACTTCGCGCCGAATCTTTCGTTCTTCTTCTCGAACGGGATGGACCCGGAATACTCGGTGATCGGCCGGGTCGCGCGGCGTATCTGGGCACGCGCGATGCACGAGCGCTACGGGGCCAATCGACGTTCGCAGATGATGAAATACCACATCCAGACCTCCGGCCGCTCGCTGCACGCCCAGGAGATCCAGTTCAACGACATCCGCACCACGCTGCAGGCTCTGTATGCGATCTTCGACAACTGCAACAGCCTGCACACGAATGCCTACGACGAGGCCATCACGACGCCGACCGAGGAGTCCGTGCGCCGGGCCGTCGCGATCCAGATGATCATCAACAAGGAGCTGGGCCTGAACTTCTGCGAAAACCCCTGGCAGGGCAGCTACATCATCGATCAGCTCACCGACCTGGTCGAGGAGGCCGTGTACAAGGAGTTCGAGCGGATTTCAGAGCGCGGCGGCGTGCTCGGCGCGATGGACACGATGTACCAGCGCGGCAAGATTCAGGACGAGAGCCTGTACTACGAGCACAAGAAGCACGACGGGTCATTGCCGCTGATCGGTGTGAACACGTTTCTGCCGGACGGTGACAACGAGCAGGAAGGCGGCGAGATCGAGCTGGCCCGTTCGACCGAATCGGAAAAGCAGCAGCAGGTGCGCAACGTCAAGGCGTTCAACGCCCGCAACGCCAATGATGCGCCGGCCGTTCTCGAGCGTCTGCAGGACGTCGCCCGTCACCGCGGCAACACCTTCGAGGCCCTGATGGAGGCCGTAAAGCGCTGCTCCCTGGGCCGGATCAGTCACGCGCTCTACGACGTGGGCGGTGAATACCGGCGGAACATGTAGGCGTGCTGCATGACCGACTGTTCCGGGCATTGAATGACAGCGGCTCTCTTTTCGATGAGCAAGGACAAGGAACTCGAAACGGACGAACGCGTCGGTCGATTCGAAGACGCTCGATACTGGGCCGAAGAAGACTTCCGGCGCAAGACCCCGAGGCAGCGGCTCGAGTGGCTCGAATCGGTCCAGCAGCTCTACCGGATCGGCCAAAAGCGCGCCGCTCGTCGGAATGCGAAGGCGTCGCCGCCCGACTGATTCAGGTCTCGTCCGCTGTTGTATGAACGAAGACCTGGCTGACGCGGGTGCGGGATGGCGGGACAGGTATCAGGATTTTCGTCGGAGTAACCGTACCGCAGGAACCAGGCTCAGCTTTCTGGCGCGGCGCGCGAAGCGGCGATCATCGAAGCTGGCCACCGATGCGCACTCGGCATGGCTTGCGTGGTGCAGCGCATCGGCAAAATCCAGCCCGATTGCTTCCTTCATTCGCCTGAAGCCAGTGTGGCCACGTCAAAGTCAGCAGGCACACTCCCGCGCCGGCTGCGCAGCATGCCGAAACCGCTACTGGCTACTTCTGCCGGCTGGCTGACCATCACGAGTTCGGCATGATCGCCCACCAGTCGCATTGCCACCCGGCTGCCGGCGCGGATTCCCAGTTTCTGCCTGATGTGCTTCGGGATGGTGACTTGACCTTTGCCTGTAACCGAAACGCTGTCCATGCTCATCTCGCCGTGTATCACGTGGCAAGAATGATAGGCCTGAAGATACGAATCTCCAATCCGATGGTGAAGCTCCCGCTTTCATTCGAGTGGCAGATTTGCAGGCATCGCAACGAGGCTTTCGCCAGAATCCATGTTCAAGCGCCCCGGGTTTTCGGCCAGCTCGGCACAGTTGCCAGAACGCTTGCAAACCTGGACCTCGGATCAGGACGTCAAGCGAAAACGCTGGACCAACTGCGCAGGCCGATAGTTTTGTTTCGCGTGCATTCGACATGGGTCCACGATACCTGTTTCCGCGCTCCTTGCCGGCTGACGCGTCCCCAGCGCTGTGTGGCTGCTCGATGGTGAGGCCATTCGGAACTGTTCTTTCGGACACGGATTGCAGCGAAGAAACGGGTCGGCTAGACTTCGGGAACGTGGACGCAGGGTCAGCACGCCCTGCAGATAGGGAGGGAGCTTCATGTTGAGAACGACGTTCGCCGGACTGCTTTGCGGTTTTTCGATAGTGTTGATTGTGCCGGTCCAGGCGCAGCGTATGCCGGACCAGTCGAGAAATATTGCGCTGGATGCCGGGGCTCGCGCCGGTGTCCTGAACGACCTGGTCTTCAGCGACCGATTCGAACCGTTTTTCGTGGATTGCGTTGACTGCCCGGCGATGGTCGTCATCCCCGGCGGCAGCTTCACCCAGGGCGCGCCGGCCAGCGAGCCGCAGAGTCTTTCGAATGAACGCCCCCAGCGTGAAGTCACGGTTCCGTCCTTCGCCATCGGTCGCACTGAGGTGACGTTTGCGCAGTGGGACGCCTGCGTGGCCGATGGTGGCTGCGGCCATATCCCGAATGACGAGGGCTGGGGTCGAGGCAATCGGCCGGTGATCGGCGTGAGCTGGAACGATGCACAGGAATTCGTCACCTGGTTGAGCGATCGCTCCGGTCTCGACTATCGTCTGCCCAGTGAATCGGAGTGGGAGTACGCCACAAGAGCGGGGACAATGGGCCGCTTCAATACCGGCGACTGTATCACTACCGATCAGGCAAATTTCAACGGATTGGCTCCAGCGCAAGACTGTCCGGGCGGCATCGATCGGGCAGAGACTTCTCCGGTCGCCAGCTTCGCACCGAACGCATTCGGGCTGTATGACACCCACGGCAACGTCTGGGAGTGGGTTCAGGACTGCTGGAACGAGAGCTATACCGGAGCGCCAAGCGACGGCAGCGCCTGGATGATGGGTGACTGCAGCCGTGCCGTGATACGGGGTGGCTCCTGGTTCAGCGTAGGGGAGTTCCTGCGCTCGGCCTTCCGCGACGGAAACACGCGCAGCACACGCTTCTTCTTCAGCGGTTTTCGCGTCGCAAGGTCCGTAGAGCCATAAGAGCGGATCAGGGAATCTTGGATCAAGGAATCAGGGAAAGAACTAGATAACGGAATCATGGATCACGGAATCAGGGAAAGGATTGGACCATGGATTCGCGGAATCACAGATCATGGGGTCTTGGCTAGCCGCGTTTTCTAAGACTCCATGATCCGTGATCGTTGATCCAGCCTTTTTGAGTTACAAGAATCTCGAAGCCTGGAAAGTGGCCAAAGCGCTCTGCGTAGAGGTTTTCCGTGAGACGAGGCAGTGCAAAGACTACGGCTAACGGGATCAACTCACTCGCAGTGCACTTTCCATTCCGAGCAACATTGCTGAAGGCACAGCGCGCATTTCCGACCGTGAAACCTTGCAGTTTCTGTCCATCGCCAGAGGCTCGGCTGCCGAGCTTGAAACGCAGGTGCTGATCGGCCAGGAAATTGGCTACAGCAACCAGGAATTGGCCGATACCTGGATTCAATCTATCCAGCGCATCCAGAAACTACTGTTCGGCCTGAGCAAGCGTTACCGAAGCAACCTCGAACCGTAGTGTCCACTCTCGTCGCTGGCGCTGGAGGTTTTTCAGTAAAACGACACCAGGCCGGAACGAGGGTCGTGGCAAAGGCTCAGTGACTCGAGGAAGGGTTGGCCGAGGATGGCCTGCACGCCGAGCGGCTGCAACACTGCCAGATCACCGGGCTGGAACGGGATCGTGCGCTGCCATTCGCCGAGGTCGAGTAGCAGTTCCAGGCCGTCGACCTTGCCGGCGACGTGTTCGATGGTGACCGCCGGGCCCTGATCCGGATCGATTGCCGTCTGCTCGATGACGCTGATCGGGTGGCCGGTGTCGATCAGAAAGCTCATGGCCTCCGATCCAATGTGGCCGTCGACGATCAGGTAACTCTGGCCCGGCTTGCGTCGGGCCGTCGCTACTGCTCCGGTGGGGCAGGCCTCGAAGCCGAATTCGAAACGGCCGGCCGCATAGTCGAGAATGAACGGGCGGGAACCGAAAAAGCCCCAGCCGACCGCCGCGTCGAAGGGCGTTCCGACCTGCTCGGCCACGCTCTCGATTTCGCCTTCCGCCGATCCGAAGGACACCGATCCGAGCTGCTGGCCGCCGATCTTCGCTGACTCGACCGTGCCTTCGAGGCGCTGGAAGGTTGTGCCGTCGGCATACATCATCGTCTCGCCGGTCGGTTCGGCTACGAGGCCCAGAGCGTCGACGAAGGTGCCGGACAAGGACAGGACATGCGGATCACCGAAGTCGATCATCGCCCGGACCGGCTTGCCGGCGACCTCGATGTCGGCGAACAAAAGGCCGTAAGGCGTCTTTTCGAACTCCATGACTTCCCCGGCTATCGCCCCCGCGGTCAACAGAACGGTCGAAGCGGTCAGAATGAATTTCATCGTTCAGTCCTTCTGGTGGGTTTCGATCGGAGAAGTAGACGCGCTCGAGGCTCGAAAGGTCGCAGCGTCCTTAGCCGATGGCCCTTGCAGTCGACCCCCATCGATGGGAATGGAAAGCGATCTAGACAATTGCCGGGTCGATAGTACGGGTCGCGCTGGGGTAGAGTGTCGTCCAACGAATTGGCCCATTGCCGAAAGTACTGGCGACAGGCCGGCCGTGCTGAACAGACGAAAGGATAGGTCGATGCAGATCTGGATCAATGATCGACTGGTGCCGGAAGACCGCGCCACGGTGTCGGTGTTCGACTCGGGCTTCGTGCTCGGCGACGGCGTCTGGGAGGGCGTGCGCGTGGTCGGCGGCCGCCCGGCGTTTCTTTCGGCGCATCTCGATCGGCTGTTCGAAGGTGCGCGGGCCCTGCTTCTGGCCGAGGTGCCGGAGCGCGACAGGCTGCGCGAAGCGGTGGCGGCCGTGATCGAGGGAAACGAACTGATTGATGATGCCCATCTTCGGATCATGCTGACCCGGGGCGTGCGGCGTGAGCCCTATCAGAATCCGCGCCTGGCCGCGGGCGGGCCGACCCTGGTGATCATTCCGGGTCGGCATCCGATCACCGAAGAGCAACTGACGCGACCTCAACGTCTGTTCACGGTGCACGTACGCCGCGGCGCCCCCGACGTTCAGGATCCGCGTCTGAATTCGCACAGCAAGCTCAACTGCATTCTCGCCTGCATCCAGGCCGGCGTCGCCGGCGCCGACGAGGCGTTGATGCTCGATCCGGACGGTTTCGTCGCGACCTGCAATTCCACCCACTTCTTCATCGTTCGCGACGGCCGGGTGATGACCTCGGACGGTCGCTACTGCCTCGGCGGGATCACTCGAGGTCACGTGCTGTCGCTTTGCCGGGAGCACGCGATTCCGGCATCCGAAACCACCTTCAGCCTGACCGATGTCTACGCGGCCGATGAAGCGTTCACGACGGGGACCTTGTCGGGGATCCGCCCGGTCGGCGAAGTCGACGGGCGCATGATCGGCAGCGGCCGTCGAGGTCCGTTGACCGAGCGACTGCAGCGGCTCTACGCCGACCTGATCGAGCAGGAATCGCGTGCCTGAGCCGCTGCGCATCGCGATGTGGTCGGGGCCGCGCAACATCTCGACGGCGATGATGCGATCCTTCGAAAATCGTTACGACTGTGTGGTCAGCGACGAGCCGCTATACGGCGCCTGGCTGGCGGCCACCGGCGAGGGGCATCCAATGGCTGCAGAGATAATCGACGCAATGGAAACCGACTGGCGGACGGTCACCGCCAGCTTGAGCGGGCCGGTCCCCGGCGCCAGGTCGGTCTGGTATCAGAAGCACATGACTCACCATCTGCTCCCCGAAATAATGCAGACGGACTGGCTGTCGCGCCTGACCCATGTCTTTCTGATCCGCGACCCGCGTCGAGTGGTTGCCTCCTACCTGAGAAAACGCGAGACGGTCTCGCCCGAGGCAATCGGTGTTCCGCAGCAGCAGGCCCTGTTCGACTTCACCAGAAACGGGCTTGGTCAGGATCCGCCCGTGATCGACGCCGATGATTTTCTCGCCCATCCCGAGGGGCAGCTTCGCGCGCTGTGCGATCGCCTGGGCATCGCGTTTACCGATGCCATGCTGGCCTGGCCGCCCGGCCCGCGCGCGTCGGACGGGGTCTGGGCGCCGCACTGGTACCAGACGGTCTGGCAATCAACCGGATTCTCACCGCCAGCCACGGATCGACCGACTCTGGCCCGGCAGGCGGCAGCGGTCGCAGAGACCTGTCTGCCGGTGTATCGGCGGCTTCGTGAACATCGCTTGAGGGCCTGAAGCCCTGCCTGCGCTTGCTTTCCCTGGGCGTTTCTGATCAACTCCGGGGTCGAATCAGAACAACAACATGAACCAGTCCATGTCGAATATCCAGACTGACCGGGACCTGCCGGGCACCGCGCCGCCGCCCGACCATGTACCTGCCGCCACCGAGTTCTTCGGTCATCCGCGCGGGTTGCACACGCTGTTCTTCCTCGAGCTCTGGGAGCGCTTTTCCTACTACGGCATGCGCGCGATCCTCGTGTTGTTCATGGTCGCGACGCTGGATGCTGGTGGCATGGGCCTGCCCGATGCGACCGCCACGGCGATCTATGGCCTCTATACCGCCGGGGTCTACCTGCTGGCGCTGCCGGGCGGATGGATCGCCGATCGCCTGATCGGACAGCAGCGGGCGGTCTACTACGGCGGGATCGTGATCGCCGCGGGGCATTTCAGCCTGGCGGTGCCTGACGACCGCATGTTCTTCCTCGGTCTGGTCCTGATCGTTGTCGGCACCGGACTGCTCAAGCCGAACGTGTCGACGATCGTGGGAGAGCTCTATCCCGAAGGCGGGTCGAGGCGCGACGCCGGGTTCTCGATCTTCTACATGGGCATCAACGTTGGTGCCTTCATCGGACCGCTGATCTGCGGCTATCTCGGAGAAAGCGTCAACTGGCATTACGGCTTCGCGGCGGCCGGCGTCGGCATGGTCCTGGGTCTGATCCAGTATCGCCTGACCCAGCGCTATCTTGGCCAGGCCGGCAAGGAACCGTCGGTGGACCCCGGCGCGCCCGGCTTTGCCCGTTCCCAGCGCCTCGCATGGGGCGCGGTCTGGGGCGCGGCTGGAGTATTCGCGCTGCTGGTCATTCTGCTGATGGCGGGCGCGTTCGTGATCGATCCGGTTGCTTTGGCGGGCGGAGCGATGGCGGTGATCTTCGGCATCGCACTGGTTTATTTCATCTATATCCTGATGCTCGGCGGTCTCGAGTCGCTGCAGAAGAAACGCGTCCTGGCGCTTGCGGTGCTGTTTCTGTTCTCCGGACTGTTCTGGGCCGGGTTCGAGCAGGCCGGTTCCTCGCTGAATCTTTTCGCCGAGCGCTACACCGATCGCGACCTGTTCGGCTGGACGATGCCGGCGTCCTGGCTGCAGTCGATCAACCCGATCTTCATCATTCTGCTGGCCCCCGCGTTCGCGGCGTTCTGGGTCCATCTGGGACGGCGGAACCTGGATCCGTCGATTCCGGCCAAGTTCGCGCTCGGACTGATCCTGCTCGGCATCGGCTTCGGGGTCATGGCGCTGGCTTCGGTGTATGCCGTGCGTGGGGATATGGTGCTGCCGACCTGGCTGGTGCTGACCTATCTGTTTCACACCATGGGCGAGCTTTGCCTGAGTCCGGTGGGCCTGAGCGCGGTGACCAAGCTCAGCCCGCGCCGTTTCCTCGGGCAGATGATGGGGCTCTGGTTCATTTCCATCGCGCTGGGCAATATTTTCGCTGGTCTGGTCGCCGGGCGTTTCGACGACGAAAGCCTGGCCGATTTCCCGATGCTGTTCACCACGACGCTGGGCACAACCGTGATTGGTGGTCTGATCCTTCTTGCCTTGACGCCGACGATGAAGCGCCTGATCGGGAGGGTTTGAAGCAAAGATCAGCAGAAATCGCGTGAGCTCGACGCCAGCGCGGCCAGGCGATGGTCTTCGCTGTGGATGGTTCGGGCGACCAGGTGCTGGCTGCCGCTGGCGTTCTGCAGCGTGCCGGCGACCCGCAGCAGGGTGCCGTCGAGCACTTCGCGCCGGTAGCGCTCCAGCAGCTTCGGCCAGACGATGACGTTGATGATGCCGGTTTCGTCTTCCAGCGACAGAAAGACCACGCCGGAGGCCGTGCCCGGGCGCTGGCGGTGGGTCACCAGGCCGGCGGCCTCGATGCGGGTTCCGTCGCGGATGTCCTTGAATTCGGCGGCCCGGCGCAGGCGCGGGCCGAGCCGGGGACGCAGCAGCTTCAGCGGGTGATGGTCCAGGCTCAGTCCGAGGCTCGCGTAGTCGTCGAGCAGGTCGTCCTGGGCCCGGGGCGGACGGATGGTGATGCGCGGCTCGGCAATTGTGGTCGGTGCCAGCAGATCGCCCTGGTGCCGGGCGGCCAGCGCTTCCCAGCGCGCCCGATTGCGATGGCCGCTCAAGCCTTTCAGGGTGCCCGCGTCGGCCAGAGCCCGGATCTGACCCTTGTCCAGCCCGGCCCGTTCGACCAGGTCCTGAACATCCCGAAAATCCCGCTCTTGCCGAGCCGCCACCAGACGCTCGGCGGCCTCCGTCCTCAAGCCTTTCACCATGCGCAATCCCAGACGGATGGCCGAGGAACAAGGATCAAGGAGCAAGGAGCAAGGTTCAGAGCCCTTCCTTGTTCCTTGCGCCTTGTTCCTTGAGCCTTCTTCTTCGATCGAACAATCCCACCCGCTGAACCGAACATCCACCGGCAAGACCCTGATGCCGTGGCGCCGGGCGTCATTGACGATCTGGGCCGGGGCGTAGAATCCCATCGGCTGGCTGTTGAGCAGGCCACAGGCGAATTCCGCCGGGTGGTGGCATTTCAGCCAGGCCGAGAAATAGGTCAGCAGCGCAAAGCTGGCGGCATGCGACTCCGGGAAACCGTAGTCGCCGAAGCCCTGTATCTGACTGTAGATGCGGTCGGCGAATTCGACGGTATAGCCGCGTGCGAGCATGCCCTCGATCAGCTTGTCCCGGAACGGTTCGAGGCCGCCGCGCCGCTTCCAGGCCGCCATGGCCCGTCGGAGCTGATCGGCTTCTCCGGGCGTGAAGCCGGCGGCGGCGATCGCGATCTGCATGACCTGCTCCTGAAAGATCGGCACGCCGAGAGTGCGCTTGAGGACCTCTTCCAGGGCAGGCGAGGGGTAGGTGACTTTTTCCGGATGGTCGCGCCGCTCGAGGTAGGGGTGGACCATATCGCCCTGGATCGGCCCGGGTCGAACGATCGCGACCTCGACGACCAGGTCGTAGAAGCAGCGCGGTTTCAGCCGCGGCAGCATCGCCATCTGCGCCCGCGATTCGACCTGGAACACGCCGATCGCATCGCCTCGGCACAGCATGTCATAGGTCGCGGCGTCCTCGCGCGGGATGGTGGCAAGGTTCAAGGAACAAGATTCAAGGTTCAAGGAGCAAGGTTCAAGGTTCAAGGAGCAAGGTTCAAGGTTCAAGGAACAAGGTTCAAGGTCTTTTGCTCCTTGCTCCTTGTTCCTTGCTCCTTGTTCCTTCTTCCTTGCCCCTTCATTGACATAATCCATCGCCTTCCGGATCACGGTCAGCATCCCCAGGGCCAGGCAGTCCACTTTCAGCAATCCGAGCGTTTCCAGGTCGTCCTTGTCCCACTGGATGATCGTGCGGTCGGGCATGGCGGCGTTTTCCACCGGGACCAGGTGGTGCAGGGGCTGATCGGAGATCACCATGCCGCCGACGTGCTGGGACAGATGACGCGGCAGGCCGACCAGCTCTGCGGTCAGCAGCATCAACTGGCGGGTTCGCGGCGCTTCGGGGTCGAAGCCGCATTCGCGCAGGCGCTCGGGCCAGCTCTCGGGCTTGTCCCACCAGGCCAGCGACGCGGTCAGGCGGTTCATGCGCTCCGGTTCCAGCCCGAGCGCGCGACCGACATCCCTGAGCGCGCTTTTCGGGCGATAGCAGATGACCGTGGCGGCCAGTGCCGCCCGTTCACGACCGTACTTGTCGTAGACGTATTGCAGGACCTCCTCGCGCCGCTCGTGCTCGAAGTCGACGTCGATGTCCGGCGGCTCGTTGCGCTCTTTCGAGATGAAGCGCTCGAACAGGAGCTGCTGCTTCGACGGGTCGACCTCGGTAACGCCGAGGCAGTAGCAGACCGCCGAATTGGCCGCCGAGCCGCGGCCCTGGCACAGGATGCCGCGCCCGCGGGCGAAGCGGACCAGGTCGTGGACGGTCAGAAAGAAGGCTTCCACGCCCATGTCTTCGATCAGGCTCAGCTCGCGCGCGACCAGGGCGCGGACCCGTTCCGGCGGCGCGGGTCCGTAGCGCGAGCGCATGCCTTCAAGGGTCAGCTGACGCAGATGATTCGCCGGGGTCAGCGGTGCCGGTGCGAGTTCTTTCGGATAACGGTAGTCGAGCCGACCGAGCGAGAAGTCGCAGCGCTCGGCAAGGCGGACGGTTTCGGTCAGCCACTCGGCCGGGTAGAGCGCTTCGAGCGCGTTGATCGGACGCAGGTGGCGTTCGCCGTTGGCCGCGAGCTGCAGGCCGCATTCGGCCAGCGGCTTGTTCGCGCGCAGGCTGGTCAGAACATCCAGCAGGGCTCGGCGGGATCGTGTCGCCAGCCGCACGTCGCCGCAGGCCAGTCGTGGGAGACCGAAGCGTTTGCCCAGTGACTCCAGTGCCTGCAGGGCGATCTTTTCCCCGGGCCGCAGCAGCCGGGTCGCGCCGAGCCACAGGCGACTGCCGAACCGGTCCCTGAGGTCCCGGGCCACGCGCTGCAGGGCGTCGCTATGGTCGGGGGCCGTGCTCGGGATGTCCGGTTTCCAGATCACCAGTACCTGATCCAGACCGTGTTCCAGGTCGCCTGGCGTGATTCGATACGTTCCCTTGTCCGCGCGTCGCCGGGCGGTCGTGATCAGGCGACAGATCTCGCTGTAAGCCGCCTGGTTCGGTGCCAGCAGGACAAGCTTCGGACCGTCGCTCACGATCAGCTCGGTGCCGACGATCAGCTTCAGGCCGACTTCGCAGGCGGCTTCGTGGGCGCGCACGACGCCAGCGACCGAGCACTCGTCGGTGATGGCCAGCGCCCTGTAGCCCAGCGTTTTCGACCTTTCGACCAGGTCGCGGGGCTGAGCAACCGATCGGCGAAAACTGAACGCGCTCAGGGCATGAAGTTCGGCGTAGTGACTCATCGCCCGGTAACTATACATAAATACAGTCAACCTGGCATGGATGATCCAACCGTTTTCGGGGACCTCGCTCCTGAAGCGGTAAACTAGCGTATTGAACCGAGACCCGGTGGATTTTGACGTGTCAGAGCATGACCCATCACTGGCGGGGGATGTCACCCGATTGCTGTCGGAGCTGCGCGACTCGCCGGACCTGATGGATCACATTCTGCCGCTGATCTACGATGACCTGCGGCAGGTCGCGCGCTGCCAGCAGGCCCGTCTCGGTTCGAGCCCGACGCTGCAGACGACCGAACTGGTCCACGAGGCCTTCATCAAGCTGCGCCAGGCGTCGGGCCAGCACATCAAGAACCGCCTGCACCTCAAGCGCCTGTCCTACCTGGCCATTCGCCAGCTCATCGTCGACCACGCGCGCGGCAAGATGGCGGCCAAGCGCGGTGCCGGCCAGGCAGTCGAGTCGCTCGACGACCAGATGCTGCCGCAGCGCGATATCCAGGAAGAGCGATCGGTGCTGATGGTCAATGAGGCTCTGGAGCGCCTCGAACAGACCAACCCCGAACTGGCCGAAGTCGTGATCGCCCGCTATTTCGGCGGCTATACCGCTGAGGAAATCAGCGAGATGCTCGGCATTTCGGTGCGCACGGTGCAGCGGCACTGGGAGCGCGCCCGGGCCTGGCTGCTGCTCGACATGCAAAGCGACGATGGCGTCGTCTGATACGGCGAGAAAGATCAGGGGCGGTCGGCTGACGCCGCGGCGGCGCAGGATGCTCGATCGTCTGCTCGATCAGGCGCTGGAACAGCCCGCGGTCGATCGCGGGGCCTTCGTCGCGCGTTGCGTCCAGAGAGCCCCGCGCCTGGGCTTCTGGCTCGAGCGTCTGCTGATGGCCAGCGCCGAGCCGACCGCTTTCATCGATCATTCGGCCAGCCATATGGCGGCCGAAGCCGTCGCGGCGCGCTCCGATCTGTTTCCGACCACCCTGGTCCGGGGCACCCGTCTGGGACCGTGGCGCATCCTTGCCCGCATCGGCACCGGGGGGATGGGCGAGGTCTATCGCGGCGAGCGTGCCGACGGCGCATTCGACATGCCGGTCGCGATCAAGCTGATCCGGTCGCGTCGGCGGAATCTCGCCCGCCTGCTCGAATCCGAGCGCCAGATGCTGGCGCGCCTGAACCATGGCTCGATCGCCCGCCTGATCGACGGCGGCATGTCCGAGGATGAGCGGCCCTACCTGGTCATGGAGTGGGTCGACGGCCAGACCGTGGGCGAATGGATTCACGCGCCGGACATGAGTGCCGAGCGCTGCCTCGACGTCTTCGCCCGGACCGGTCGAGCCGTTGCCTTTGCCCACCGCGAGCTCGTGGTCCACGGCGATATCAAGCCCGCCAACGTGGCCGTGGCTCGCGACGGGCAGGTCAAACTGCTCGACTTCGGCGTCGCGCAGCTTCTCGATGAAAAGACCGATACGCGCCAGCCGAGCGCGCTGACCCCGGGGTTCGCCGCTCCGGAACAGCTCGCCGGAGAGCCGATTACAACGGCCAGCGACATCTACAGCCTCGGCGCGCTGCTGCGCTGGATGGTCCACGTTCCGGATCCTGAGCAGCCAGAACAGCACGCCGGGCTACGTCCGCCGTGGCGTGGCTATCGCCGGATGCGCGATCTCGATGCGATCATCGATCGCGCCACGGCCAGCCGGCCGGACGAGCGCTACGCCACGGTCGATGCCCTGCTGCTCGACCTCGATCGCCTCGAATCCGACCGGCCGGTCAGCGCGCGCCGGCTTTCGCCGATGGCCGCCGCCGGTCTCTGGGTGCGGCGGCGCAAGGTCGTGGCGCTGCTCGGCAGTCTGGCCGTGATCGCCCTCGTTGGCGGCATGACCGGCGTGATGTGGCAAGCGCGGATCGCGGCCCAGGAGCGCGACGTGGCGCAGCACGAAGCGGCGCTTTCGCTCGCGGTCAAGGACAAGCTGATTCTGCTGTTTCGCAATGTCAGCGACCTGAGCGGCGGCTCGGGCGAACTGACGGCGCGGGAACTGCTCGACGAGACCGTCGAAGCCGCCGGCGTCTGGTTGCGCGATGACCCGGAAACCCTGGTCGAAATACGCCTGGCTCTGGCCGAAATCCTGATCGCTCTGGATGACTGGCGTTCGGCCGAACCCCTGCTCGAGCAGGCCCTGGAAGTGGTCGACGAGTCGAGTTCCCCGGCGCTCAGGGTCAAGCTCAACCACAATCTCGCCCTCGTACTGCACCGACGCGGCGCGGTCGACGAGGGCTTCGAGCGCGCCGATCGGGCCGTGCGCATGATCGAGTCTCTTTCCGGCGATCAGGCCGAAAGGCTGTCGAATTCCCTGCAGACCCGGGGTCGGCTGGCGCGCCAGCGCGGGGATTGGGACGGGGCGATCGCGGATCTCACCCGCGCTCGCGAACTGGCCCGCGAGGCGGCGGACGGGCCGCGCCCGATGATGGCCTGGGCGGAAGCCAATCTGGCGGCGACCTACGTGATCGGTGGTCAGTTCGAAAAGGGCGTGGAGCACATGAAGGAGGCCGAAGCGCTGTGGGTCGCGCTGGGCCGCGACGAGTCGCCGGACGCCTTGTCGAACCTGCAGAATCTCGCCGTCGTCCTTGACCGACTGGGCCTGAGCGATGAGGCGGCCGGGCGATTCGAGCAGAATATCGAAATCCGTGAGGCGCGATACGGTGGATCCAGTGCACTGGCCGCGACCAAGAGCCAGTATGCCCGGATGCTGATCGTGCGCGGCGAATTCGAACGCGCCGGCGAGCTGTTGCGCCAGGCCTCGGAATTGATGCGGCGCTTCGCAGGAGAACAGACGCCGGACTATGCCAGTACGCTCATCGGGCACGGTGAGCTGGCTCTGGCGACCGGAGATCGGGTCAAGGCCGAAGGTGAGCTGGCCGCCGCCGAGCAGATCTTCGAGGCGACCCTTGGTGACGCGCACCCCTACACCTTGCTGGCGCGAATGAAGCGCGTGCTGGCGCAACCCCCAATCGAGCGGGGAACGGCACTGACAGCGGTGCTCGAGGCGCTGGAACAGGCCGGACCAGTAGCCCGCTCGTTCCTCGCGGAGGGCCGCTGCGAACAGGCCGTCGAGGCGATCGAGCGGGGCCTAAAGGACCGGGCACGGGCGCTGGCCGAGCGCTGCCTGAGCCTTCGTCGGGAGCTGTCGCTGGGCGGCTGGCGCGAGGCCGAGGCGGAAGCGCTGGTGGCGCTGGCCGGTGCCAGCCGGTCGGACTTCGAGGCTGCCGTCGAGCGCCTGGCGGCGGAGATGGGTGAGCGCCATGCGCGGCTCGAGTGGCTGCGCGCTCAGGCCTCGTCGTCTTGATTCGCGCGCGCCCGGCCCCACTCTTGTGAAGGTGACAGACCAACGGGCGTCTTCGCCATGCAGTTCAAGGATTACTACAAGACCCTCGGGGTCGAATCCGACGCCAGTCAGGACGAGATTCGTCGCGCCTACCGCAAGCTGGCGCGGAAGTACCATCCCGACGTCAGCAAGGAAACCAACGCCGAGGAGCGCTTCAAGGAGGTTGGCGAAGCCTACGAGGCGCTCAAGGATCCGGAGAAGCGCAAGGCCTATGACGAGCTGAAGAGCAGCGGATGGAGCCAGGGCGACGCGTTCCGTGCGCCTCCGGGGTGGAATCGCGATGGGTTCAGCGGTGCCCGCGGGTTCGAGACCGAGGACATGGGGGGCTTCAGTGACTTCTTCTCGACCCTGTTCGGAGGTCTCGGCGGCAGCGCTGCCCAGGCTCGGCGGCAAAGCGGCGGGGTACGCGCTCAGGGCCGCGATATCAACGCGCGGATCGAGATCGATCTGGAGACGGCGTTCAAGGGTGGTACCCAGCGGATCAGCCTCGAGCGCACCGAAGTCGGTGCGGACGGACGCGTCGTTCGACGTCCGCAGCAGATCGAGGTCCGCATTCCGGCCGGCATCGGCGATGGCCAGCAGATTCGTCTGGCCGGTCAGGGTGAGCCGGGATTCAACGGCGGTCCGGCCGGTCATCTCTACCTGGAGGTGGCGATTCGTCCGCACCGGCTCTACGAGGTTCACGGACGTGACCTGCACCTGACCCTTCCGATCGCCCCGTGGGAAGCCGCGCTCGGTGGGAAAGTCGCGGTGCCGACCCCGGGCGGTCGCGTCGAACTCAATCTGCCACCCGGTTCGTCCAGCGGCAAGCGCCTGCGCCTGAAAGGCCGCGGGCTGCCCGGCAAGAAGCCCGGTGATCAGTACGTGATTCTCAAGGTGGTGGTGCCGGCCGCGGAATCCGACCGGCAGCGCGAGCTGTATGAGCAGCTCGGACATGCACAGTCTTTCGACCCCCGAGCCGGGATGTAGGAGGGCGTGATGACACTCAAGATCGATTCAGCGGTAATCGAAATCATGGAGCCGGACGCGGAGCTGGATCCGAACACGATCTGTCGAGCCTGCAATCTTTCCAGCGAAGTGCTGGTCGAGTGGGTCGAAGCCGGCGTGGTCGAGCCGCGGGTGTCGGCTCGCAACGAATGGCGCTTCAGCGTTGGCCAGCTTCGTCGCGCCCGGGCCGCCCGCCGGCTCCAGCGCGACCTGGAGCTGCAGACTACCTCTCTGCCGGTGGTGCTTGATCTGCTCGAGGAGCTTCACCAGCTTCGCCGTCGGCTGGCTACGCTCGAGCGGCTGGTCGAGGACTGATCCCGCCGGTTGAAGCCCGGCGTGCGATGGGGTAGTCTCAGCATGCTCTGGAAATGGAGATAGGCCATGCCGGCACCCGCCGCTGTGTTTGGAACGAAAGCCGTGATCGGGTTCATCAACAGCGTCGGCACCGGTGCCGTCGGGTTCGGGGTTGCCCGAACCTTGTCGGCTGACCTGGAGAAGCTCGGCTTCGATCAGCTCCTGGCCGATGTCCGGGCCATCTGCAGCCGGCCGGGTGCCAACGCACGCCAGATGAATCAACGCCTGTTTCGCTTTGAGCGGGGCACCGAGTCGGGGTCGACGGAGTACGTGCTGCTGGAGTTCGATGAGACCGAGCACAGGGTGCGGGTCTCGGTCACCAATGCGGCCGGCATGACCGTCATCAGGCAACAGGCGATGAGGCCTTCGGCGATCATGAACAGTTTTCTGTCGCGCCACGGTACCTGCAAGACGCCGTCTGCGGCCCTTCGTTCTGCCCGCTGATGAATTTTCACCGGCTTCCGGGCTGACGGCGACTTGGTTGCGGACCCATGCGATCGCCCGGGCCGCCGAGTGCGCGCATCGAGCCGCTGACGGACCAACTGGCCCGCTATGCGCGCCGCTTTCCCGAAGAGAGCGCCGTGGTCGAGCGTTTTCGCCGGCTTCTGGCCGAGCACCCGAACTGTTTCGAGCGTGACTGCTGGGTCGGCCACCTGACTGGAGCAGCCTGGCTCGTCGATCCGACCGGACGGGACGTCCTCTTGACCCATCACCGCAAGCTCGACGCCTGGCTGCAGTTGGGCGGGCACTGCGATGGCGACCCTCACACGGCTGCGGTCGCGCTGCGCGAAGCCGAGGAGGAGTCCGGTCTGGCGGTGGAGTTGCTCTGGTCGGAAATCCTCGACCTCGACGTGCACGCCATTCCGGAGCGCGGCGATGACCCGGGCCACTTTCATTTCGACGTTCGCTATATCGTGGTGAGCCGCTCGGGTCGCGTTTACCAGGTCAGCGACGAGTCCCACGATCTGGCCTGGGTCCCGATTGACGCGCTTGACGCTTACACCACGGAGCCGTCGATCCGTCGAATGGCCGACAAGTTTCTTGCCCTGAGGGGAGGGCTGTTTCCGGCATAATGTCGCCTGGAATTTCTGCCCTCGCTGATCGTGCCTTCGTCCAAACCCGCTTATCCGCATCTTCTCAGGCCGCTCGCCCTGGGGTTCACGACCCTGCCCAACCGCATCCTGATGGGCTCCATGCATACCGGCCTGGAAGACCGGGTCTGGAACTGGCCGCGACTGACGGCCTATTTCGTCGAGCGCGCCCGTGGCGGAGTCGGCCTGATGGTGACCGGCGGCATCGCGCCGAATCGACGCGCGTCGCTCGCACCGCTGGCCTCCAAGCTGACCAACCGGTGGGAGGCCGGGCGTCATCGGCGCATGACCGAGGCGGTGCACGAGGCGGGAGGACGCATCTGCATGCAGATCCTGCATGCGGGCCGCTATGGCTACCATCCGTTTTCGGTCGCCCCGTCTGCGATCAAGTCGCCGATCACGCCATTCAAGCCGAGTGCCCTGTCGACCCGAGGCGTCGACCGCCAGATCCGGACTTTCGTCCGCTGCGCCAGGCTGGCGCAGTCAGCCGGCTACGACGGCATCGAGGTGATGGGGTCGGAGGGCTACTTCATCAATCAGTTCCTGGTACCCCGCACCAATCGGCGGACCGACGCCTGGGGTGGTGCTTTCGAGAACCGGATGCGTCTGCCGGTCGAGATCGTGAGGCGTTGTCGCGAGGCCGTCGGGTCGGACTTCATCATCATCTACCGCTTGTCGATGCTCGACATGCTGGCCGATGGCAATACCTGGGAAGAGGTCGTTGCGTTGGGCCAGGCCATCGAACGCGCTGGCGCGACGATCATCAATACCGGCATCGGCTGGCACGAAACCCGGATTCCGACGATCGCCACGTCGGTGCCCAGGGCCGCATTCACCTGGGTCACGCGCAAGTTGAAGGACGCGGTGTCCGTGCCGCTGGTCACGACCAACCGGATCAACATGCCGCACACCGCCGAGGCGGTTCTGGAGCGCGGCGATGCCGATATGATCTCGATGGCACGCCCGTTTCTGGCCGATCCCGACTGGGTCAGGAAGGCCGAAGCCGGCGAGCCAGAGCAGATCAATACCTGCATCGGCTGCAATCAGGCTTGCCTCGACCATGTGTTCCGGAACAAGGTCGCGTCCTGTCTGGTCAACCCCCGCGCGGGTCATGAAACCGAGATAATCATCGAACCGGTGCGGTCGTCCAGGAGGATCGCGGTTGTCGGAGCCGGACCGGCGGGGCTGGCCGCTGCCACGACCGCCGCACAACGCGGGCATGAAGTGACGCTCTTCGAGCAATCGGACCGGATCGGCGGCCAGTTCAATATGGCGAAGAGGGTTCCCGGCAAAGAGGAGTTTGTAGAAACTCTTAGATATTTTTCTCAAAAAATTGAAAAGACAGGAGTTCTGCTCCGGCTTGACACTCGGGCTGATGTCGAGGCTCTCGCCGGTGCGGGCTTCGATGAGGTCATCATCGCCGCCGGGGTCCGGCCCCGTGATCCCGCAATCCCGGGCCAGGAGCATCCATCGGTGTTGAGCTACGTCGACGTGCTGCTCCACGACAAGCCGGTCGGCAAGCGTGTTGCCGTGATCGGTGCGGGCGGAATCGGCTTCGATATCAGTGAATTTCTCGTTCACCCGGAGACGGTCGATGAGCCCGACCCGGATGCGCCGCGCCCGGAGGCCTTCTTTCGCCAGTGGGGCGTGGACATGAGTCTGGACCGTCGCGGCGGGGTCGAGGGCATGGTGCCGGATTTCGGCGCGCCGGCCCGCGAGATCGTCCTGCTGCAGCGCAAGACCACGAAGCACGGCGCCGGCCTCGGCAAGACCACCGGCTGGATTCACCGGACTTCACTGAAGAACTACGGCGTGCGGATGATCGGCGGGGTGACCTATGAACGCATCGATGACGACGGGCTGCACATTCGCGTCGACGACCAGCCGAGCTGCCTGGCGGTCGACAGTATCGTCGTCTGCGCCGGTCAGGTTCCGCATCGGGAACTGGCCGAGGCATTGAGCAAGCGGGGCATCCAGTCGCATCTGATCGGCGGTGCCGACGTCGCGGCCGAACTGGATGCCAGGCGCGCCATCGATCAGGGCACTCGCCTCGCGGCTACCCTCTGACCATGCTGACCAGACTGTCCAGGTTTGCACTCGTCGTTTGCCTGCTGCTTCCGCTGGCCGGCCAGGCACAGGACTGCGCCGATGCTGCCGGCCTCACGGTCTACCTGGTTCGACATGCCGAGCGCGCCGAAGATGGTAGCGACGATCCGCCTCTGAGTCCCGAGGGGCAGGCGCGCGCGCAGGCCCTGCGCGCGGTACTGGACGATGTCGAGCTCGCGGCGATCCACACGACGCAGCTGCAGCGGACCTGGCTGACTGCGGGGCCGGTGGCCCGCTCGAAGGGCCTCGAAGTTCAGCAGCACCCGATCGCGTCCGGCGAGGCGGCTGAACATTCAACGGCGCTGGCCGAGTATCTGCTGCGCGAGCATTGTGGCGAACAGGTGCTGGTCGTCGGCCACAGCCACACGGTTCCCTTGTTGGTCTCCGCGCTGAGCGGCGAACCCGAGCCGGAGTTGAGCGAGCGCGACTACGATTTTTTCTATCAGGTCCGGCTGATGCCGGGAGGCCGGGCGGCGGTGCTGCGCGGTCGCTACGGTGATGCCAACCGGACGTCCTATCGAGTCCACTGGGAAGGCAGTTTGCGTGCCGTTCATCATGGCGACCTGCGGGGCAGGGTGCCGCTGGCTTCCCTGGCCGACTGGCCAGCGCTCTATGCCATCGGACCTCTGGCCGACCGAAGCGGGGAGGTGACGGTGATCGACGGGCAGTGGTACCTGACCCGAGTTCAGGAAGAGGTCATGGTCACTGAGTCGGTGCCGAGCGGAGACGCAAGCTTCCTGGTCTGGAGCGAAGTGCCGCAATGGCAGGAGCCGATCACGGTGGAGGATTCAATCGCCAGTCTGGACGAGCTGGATCAGCTGATAGATGTTCTGGCCCAGTACAACGGCGTCGATACGCATCGGCCCTTTCCGTTCCGCATCACCAGCGCCGGTGCCGACCTGACTTTTCATGTCCTGACGCCCCCAACGGAACCGGGTGCGGGCCACCTGGATGGCGCTCTTGTCGAGCGCCGTGAGGCGGAGCCGGTCACCCTGGTCGGATTCTTTTCGCGCGATCACGCCGGCGTCTTCACCCACCGGGGTAGCCGGATCCATGTGCATGCGCGGCTATCTGATGGCCACGGCGTTCACGTCGATCAGCTGACCCTGGCCGCTCCGTTTCAGTTGGAGCTCCCTGCGCCGGAAATGAAATAGGAGCAGCGGTTCCGCCGGCCAGGCAGACCTGACCGGCGGATTATTGACGTTCTTCTCAGCGGCCGCTTTCGGCGAGCTGGCGCGGAGCAGGCTCGACAGGCTTGACGTAGCTGCTGAACACCTCGTTGATGTCGCTCTGCTGCGGCGAACCGTCCTCACGGGCCAGATCGGCGAGTTCGAACAGGCCCTCGATGATCGGCATACCGTCGACCTCAGTGGCCAGAACCACGCCGCCGGTATTGAAATGGTCCTGCCAGGTCTGTCGGACCTGGGCCCAGTAGTCGGCGGTTTCGTCCCAGTAGGTGTAGGCCGGCGTGAAGTCCACATCGTTGGTGTGCATGTAGTTGTTGAAACCGAACTCGCGCACCAGGACTCCCTGCGTTTCTCCATTGACGCGCACGACCTTGCTGTTGTCCTGCTCGTGGGTCCAGCCGCCCGGCGTGATCGTATGGCGGTTTTCGACGTTCAACGCGGTGTAGTCGTCGCGGGTCGTGTACTCACGGCGGGGCAGGGGACGCCAGCTGCGGTCGGAGGTCCAGGTCGCGTTGCCGTAGCGGTGGTTCCAGTCGCCGGTGCCGCAGTAGCGGGGCGCATCCGAGACCTCGAAGACGCACTGCGTCCACTGACCCCGGGTAGCCTCGGGATCCAGCTCGACCAGGCGCCAGGTCTGGTCATCGAGAAATTCGAGGCGATGCTCGGCCTCGAAGGTCCAATCCTGGCGCCAGTGCTTGATCACATGGTCTTCGCCCATGAGCAAAAGGTGCTGCAGAACGATATGGTCTCCGCTGTCTTCAACCACGATCACCACTTCGGCTGCGCCACTGCGTTTCGGGGTCTTGCGCTCATAGCCTTCGACCAGGGCCACGGTCTCGTCGAAGGCAAAGGTCACGGCGTACTCACCGGCCATGCTGAGAATGGCCTGGCGATCGGCCGCCGGCGGCTGGCTGCCGGGGGTTGCGGTCGGCGCGCTGCTGGCCGAGGAATCACTCGGGACCATCGCGTTGCCGGCGGCGACCGGGGTGCTTGTCGTGGCGCAACCGCTGCCCAGCAGCAGGGTCGAAGCGATCAGAAAGCTTTTGAGGGCGGCGTTCGGGGTCGAGCTGGATGTCAGAGTCATGGTTGTCTCACTTGGTCAGAATCAGTTTTCCGGTCCGGGTCTGGCGCAGGTCGTAGACCTGATCCCGATGGCGGATCTTGACGTTGCCGTCGTGTCCAAGAAGTTCTCGGCTGTCGATGTAGCGAGCGTTGGCCTCGGGACGGTTGGTTACTCGTTCGGTTCTGGTTTGTACAGGGTTCATGATCAATTCAACCATTGGAATTCGCTGGCAATCGAGAGCCGGACCGAGCGCCCGGGCTGATCGATGCCGTTGGGATGGATGCGGTAGTCCTTGTCGAAGGCATTGTCGACCGCAAGGCGGAATTCGAGCCCGGCCAGAGCGCCGGCCGAAGGCAGATAGCTGACGAACAGGTCGGTCTTGCCGTAGCCGGGGGTGGCCAGCGCGCCCTCCGGAACGTCGTCGCGCGCCCTCGACAGGATGACTTCGCCACCGACGGTCAACTGCCGGTCGAGAAAATACAGGCCCGCCCCGATCGCAAGGCGATCGGGCTGAATGCTGGCCAGGTCCTCGCCGCTGTCGCGACGCTCGCCGTCGACGATCGTGGCATCGGCGCGCAGGTAGCCATGGCGGTGACGCAGCGAGGCGCTGAACTCGGCCCCTTCGAGCCGGGCATCGACGCTTCGGTTGGTCGTGATGCCGGGGAAGACGAGGGTCTGGGTAATCGGGTCGAAGGTCGGATCGCCGGCGATGAAGATCACGATCTGGTCGACGTAGTTGTCGACCCGGCTGCGCCAGGCCGTGGCCTCGAGATCGAGCGACATGGTGGTCCCGAACAGCTCGTCGGCCCGCCAGCGACCGCCGATCTGCACCTGGCGGGCGTGCTCTGGCTCGAGATTCGGGGTCGGTATGAATTCGTTGATGACGACCTGGCCCGGGCCCAGCGGAACCACGAAATGCACGCCGTCGGCATACAGTTCGGTCAGGCTCGGGCCCCGGAAGGCTTCGGCATATTCGGCCCAGAAGTAGGTGGATTCGATGGGCTGCCAACCAAGCGCGAGTCGCGGCGTGGTCTGATTGTCATCGCGCGTCGGGAAGGCGGCGCTGGCAGTGTATTGGAAGTCGTCGTAGCGCAGGCCCGGAATCAGGGACCAGCCGGCGGCCAGATCGATTTCGGCCTGCGCGAAGACGGCGCGATAGTCGACCTCGGCGTCGGGAAACTGGGGGCGGTCCGCGCCATCGCGCAGGCCGCTTTGCTCGTCGCTGAAGTATTCCGCGCCGACCGTCACTCTCACCGGGTTGCCCGCAATGGCCCCGATTTCGGCGGTGTTGACGAGTTCGATGCCGCGGGTCTGGAAGTCGGTGCGATCGATCCGCTGATCGATCAGGCGGAATTCATCGGTCGTGACGTCGTTGTCATAGGCGGTGAGGGTCAGATCCAGCCAGCGGTTCTCCGGATCGTCGGCGCGATAGCTGAACCGCGTCTGTTCGCGCTCGGTGCTGCGATCGACAAGGTTGGATGGCGTGGCGACGCTGTTCGCGTTGGTCGGGTTGTTGCCGTCGTTTTCGAAACGCTCGTAGCTCAGCTCGAAGCGCTGGACGAGGTCGGGTTGGAAGCCGAGCTTGAGCTGGCCGCTGCGGATTTCATCCTGGGTCGCCAGAATGTCGTCGCCGCCGCCGTCGCTCAGGTCCTCGCCGATGTCCCGGACAACGCCGCCGGCCAGCCAGTCGAAGGACCCGTGCTGACCGTACGCCGTAACCGAGGCGCGCCACTGGTCACCGTTGTCGTCATAGCCAAAGCCCGTGCGCAGACCCAGGCCATCGCGACCACCGGTGCGGTCCCGGCCCGTGCTGGTGCGGATGATGAAGGCACCGCCGAGTGCGCCGCTACCCCAGACGGCGGAGCTGGCACCGCGCAGGACCTCGACCGACTCGATCAAGGCCGGGTCGACGAAAAACCGGCCGCCGTGGGCCTTGTTGAAATTCTGGCGGGCCCCATCGACCCGGATGGCGACCTGCTCGTCGGCAAAGCCTCTGATCGAGGGCTCCTCGGCGATGCGGCGCGGCCCGCCGAAGATGTTCACGCCGGGGATCTGCTCGAACAGGTCCTGATAGCCGTAGGGCTGGATGCGCCGGATATCGCTCTGGTTCAGGCTCGAAATCGCCGCCGGCGTGGTGAACTGGAGCCGTTCGGTGCGGGTTGCCGAAACCACCAGGGTTTCAAGACTGAAGAGTTCGGTCGATGGTTCGAAATTCCCGGCCGAGCGGGGCTCATCGTCGTCCTGGGCGTTGATTGTGATTGAAGCGAGCAGGGCGGTGGCCATGACCATGCCTCTAAGCATTTGTGTTTCCTCCAGTAAACATCTGATTCAAGCGGGAACGCAGCAAGCGGGTGCTATGTGCCTGGCTGGGTGCTTCAGATGAACACTGGCTGGGCGAGCTACTTCTGTCAATATTAAACGAAAAGAGAATCGTTATCAATACGGTTCGTGACGTTACACTCCTTCTCCGGGTGACGGTCTGGCGGGCCGTGTGCTGCGGACAATCGTACGAGCCGATTACATCGCGTCCCGCGAGGCGGCTTTCACCGACAGGCTTCCTCCGGCCCCGGACGCTCTGCCAGCTCGGCGCACAGGCGGTCCGCCGCCCGGGCGTCGTCGCCCAGGGAACCGCTTGGCTTGGAGACGAGCTGTCGTCGTTGTCGAAACGCGTGAATGCGTCGATGTCGGACGCGTCATGAGTCGCCGGCCATTGGATTCAATGAGTGCCTCGGCACCAAAGGCCTTGCACCACTGAGTTCCTGCAGGCATTCTCCTCGAACCCCTTCACTTCGACCCGTGCGGGATCATGCAGACCGCCGTCTCCGAATACCGCCGCGATATGGGAACGCTCGGCGTTCTCTTCATCGTCGTAAACGGCCTGATCGGCGCCGGGATCTTCGGCCTGCCCGAAGCACTGCACGCGGCCGTCGGAACTTTCGCGCCATGGCTATTGCTGATCGGTGGCGTGCTGGTGATGGCGATCGTGGTCTGCTTTGCCGAGCTGACTCGATTGACCGATCGCTCGGGCGGGCCCCAGCGCTATGTCGCCGATGCCTTCGGCGACTATCCGGGTTTTGTCGTGGGCTGGACCTTCTTTGCCGCACGCCTGATCAGTCAGGGGGCGAACGTGCTGGTGCTGGTGGCCTATGCCGCAGCACTCTGGCCGACGGTGGGGGAGGGAGCGGCCAAGGTGACACTGATCGTGCTTGTGCTGGGCGGCATTACTGTCGTCAACGTGATCGGCATCAAGCGGGTCGTGGCCGTGCTCGGCGCGATGACCCTGTTCAAAATGCTGCCGCTGGCGATCCTGATGGTGGTCGGCATCGGCGCGGCCGCCAGCCCCGGGCCTCTGGCGCTGCCGCAGTTCAGCGCCGTGGAAGGAATCGCGCTGGCGGCGCTCTATGCCTTTGTCGGCTTCGAAAATGCGACGATTCCGGCGGCCGAGACGCGGAACCCCAAGCGTTCCATGCCGCGGGCTCTGTTGCTGGGGCTGGCGGTCGTAACCCTGATCTATTTCGGCCTCCAGTGGGCCTACAGCCACAGCGCGATCGCGGGGACGGGGCTGGATGCGCCGTTGACGGCTCTGGCCGCGGAGTACGGGGGCGACATCGGCGCCCTGCTGATCGCAGCCACAATCGTCATGAGCGTGCTGGCCAATCTGACCGCCGGCCATACCTCGGCCAGTCGCATGCCCTCGGCCATGGCCGATGACGGCCTGCTGCCCGAGTGGTTCGGTCGGGTCTCACGCTGGGGCACGCCGGCCAACTCGATCGTCTTCTTCGGGCTGGGGGCTATCCTGTTTTCTCTATGGGACGATTTTCTGGCCCTGGCTGCCGTCAGCACTCTGGCCCGACTGCTGGCGTACGTCTGCTCGATTCTTGCCCTGCCCGGGCTCCGCCGCCAGGCGGGTCTGCCCGCGCTCAACACGTCGATCATGATGGCCGCGCCGGTCGCCCTGGCCATCAGTCTCTGGGCCGCTACCCAAACCAACGCGTTCCATTGGCAAACCCTGGCTGGCTCTGCGCTGATTGGAACCGTGCTCTACCTGCTGGTCCGGCGAACGCGGGACCCGGTCGGAGCTGCCGATCCATTGGCCGGCTCCAAGGAACAGTAAGGCGCTGAATATCTCGAGTTGCCGTTTCCGGCACGCCCGCAACGCTGGAGAACCAGCCCGGCTCCAGAGCGCGTTGAGTGATTGGTGCGGCGATCTCGAATGGTCAGTCCCCGGCCAGCCGCGCCAGACCTGCCGATCCTGACGATGGACTCGCCGCCAGCCGGCCTTTCCGGTCTCGCGGGCTACCGGTCCTTACCTACTCTTCGCAGTCACTGGAGCTCATCTCAAACAGCCGCGCGAGAGGAATGCTACGGCTGGCCGGAGGCAGCGGTAGAATGGGGATTCAATCGTGTGAATCCATCGCCTCTTGGAATGACCTCCAGAATCGAGCCATCCGACTATCCCGCGCTGGTCGAGCGCCTTCGCGTGGCTTTTGCAACGGGGAAGACCCGATCGCTCGACTGGCGACGATCGCAGCTGGATGCGCTGGAGCGCTTGCTTGACGAGAACGAGGAAGCGATCGGGCAGGCCCTGTCGACCGATCTCGGCAAGCCGCCGCAGGAGGTTCTGCTGGGTGAGGTCGGTCTGCTGTATTCCGAGATTGGCCATGCGCGCAGGAATCTGAAGCGCTGGAGCCGGCCCCGTCGGGTGTTCACGCCGATGGTCGGTCAGCCCGGTCGGAGCTGGGTCCAGCCGGAGCCGCTCGGCGTTGTGCTGATCATGGGTGCGTGGAATTACCCGGTTCAACTGGCGCTCAGCCCGCTCATACCGGCGCTGGCTGCGGGCAATTGTGCCATCGTCAAGCCTTCTGAAATTGCCGCGGCGACCTCGGCCCTGCTGGCCGACCTGCTGCCGAAATACCTCGACAGCGGGGCGGTCGCCGTTGTCGAAGGTGCTGTTGAAGAGACGACCGAGCTCCTCAAGCAGCGCTTCGACCATATCTTCTACACCGGTGGTGCGATGGTCGGTCGCATCGTGATGAAGGCCGCCGCCGAACATCTGACCCCGGTGACCCTCGAACTCGGCGGCAAGAGCCCCTGCGTGATCGATCGCGGCGCGGACCTGCAGTCCGCGGCCCGGCGACTGATCTGGGGCAAGTGTCTCAATGCCGGGCAAACCTGCATCGCACCGGATTACGTCCTGGTCGCGCCCGGCGAGCGCGACGCGCTGATCGACGCGATACAGACTGAGCTTGATAAGATGTACGGTACCGACCGGCTTGCGAGCGCGGACTACTGCAAGATCATCAACCGGCGCCACTTCGATCGACTCACGGGGCTCATGGGCGATGGCCGGGTCGCCGTTGGCGGTCGGAGCGACCCCGAAGCGCTGCGCATCGAGCCGACCGTTCTGACCGACGTGTCTGCCGATGGCGCGATCATGCGCGAGGAGATCTTCGGGCCGATCCTGCCGGTGCTCGAGGTCGAGGGTCTCGATCGGGCGATCGCGTTCATTCGCGCCCGGGAGAAACCGCTGTCGGCCTACCTGTTCACGCGCAGCAAGGACAGCGAGCGGCGCTTCGTCGACGAGGTCAGCACCGGCAACCTCTGCATCAACGACGTCCTGATGTTCATGTCCGTCCCGGGCCTGCCGTTCGGCGGCGTCGGTGAGAGCGGCATGGGCCAGTACCACGGCAAGGCCGGCTTCGATCGACTCAGTCACCTCAAGGCCGTCATGAAGCGCGGCCGGTTTCCGGAAATCCCGGTGCGTTTCGCCCCGTACAGCAAGTTCAAGACAAAGGTGCTCAAATGGCTGAGCTAGGCTCGAACGCAGCCGAACTGGCTGCCGACTTTCCTCGATTCCATCTGGCCCTGCCGGTCACTGATCTGGATCGGACTCTGACCTTCTATGTCGAGGTCCTGGAGTGTCCGACCGGACGAAGCAGCGAACGCTGGGTCGACCTGAACTTTTTCGGTCACCAGCTGGTCCTGCATCGGGTCGAGCCCGACCAGCATCCGTCGGTCCAGACCAACGCGGTGGATGGCCATGAGGTGCCCGCCAGCCATTTCGGGCCGATTCTCGAGTGGGACCGGTTCGAGCGTCTGGCGCAACGCCTGACATCTTTCGGGATCGATTTCCTGATCGAGCCCTACATCCGATTCGAGGGCAAGAAGGGCGAGCAGGCGACGATGTTCCTGGCCGACCCGAGCGGCAATCATCTCGAGTTCAAGGCCTTTCGTGATATCAACCGCCTGTTCGCGACCGATCTGGACGAGGATTGAAGAACCGCGCCGATGCGTTGAGCGTCGGTGACGTACAATGCGCCCCATGAATCGACTCGTTCGCGGAAGAGTTCCATACCTTCTTGTTTTTGCAGCCTGCATCGGTCTGCTGGGCTATGCCTACTATGCCCAGTTCGTGCTCGATCTGGCGCCTTGCCCCTTGTGCATGCTCCAGCGCTTCGGTTTCATGATCATGGCGATTGCGGCGCTGGCGCTGGCGGTCCACAACCCGACATCCTGGGGACGCTGGATCTACGCGCTGCCGTTTTTCGGCGGCGGCGTCTGGGGCATGGTCACCGCCGGCCAGCACCTGCGGCTGCAGGGCCAGCCGCACGATCCGATGGGCGGCTGCGGGGCGGACTGGCAAACGATGATCAATTTCGACTATTCGGCCAGCGAGATACTTCGCGAGGCCTTCACCGCTTCGGGTGACTGTACCGAGATCGACTGGTCCTTTCTCGGCCTCACGATGCCGGCCTGGACCCTCTTCTGGTACTTCGCTCTGAGTGTCTTTATGCTGTATGCATTGATCGCCCGAAAGAAACATGGAACTGAACTGGATTGATCGGCAATGACTGAACGACTGAAGAGTATCACTCCGGCCAGAGATTGGCAGCCGGACTCCTGGAAATCGAAGCCGGCGGGTCAACAGGCGAATTACCCCGACGAGGCGTCGCTTCAGGCGGTGCTCGATCGGCTGTCAGGCATGCCGCCGCTGGTCACGTCCTGGGAAATCCTGAGCCTGAAGGAGCAGATTGCCGAAGCTCAGGCCGGCCGCAGGTTTCTGCTCCAGGGTGGTGATTGCGCAGAAGTTTTCAGCGAATGCGAGGCGTCGATCGTCGCGAACCGCCTGAAGGTCCTGCTGCAGATGTCGCTGATTCTGCTGCACGGGCTGGAAATGCCGGTGCTGAGGATCGGTCGCTTCGCAGGCCAGTACGCCAAGCCGCGCTCGGCAGACACCGAAACCAGGGATGGCGTCTCGCTCCCGAGCTATCGGGGCGATATGGTCAATGCCCCGGACTTCGAGGCCGCCGCGCGCCGACCGGATCCGCAGCGCCTGCTGCAGGCCCATGCCTGTTCGGCGATGACGATGAATTTCGTTCGCGCCCTGGTCGACGGCGGTTTCGCCGATCTTCATCATCCTGAATACTGGGATCTGGGCTGGGTCGAGCATTCGCCGCTGGCCGCCGAGTTCCATCGCATCTCGGACAGCATCGGTCAATCGGTCCGTTTCATCGAGACGATTACCGGCCAGAAACCCGGCAGCCTCAAGCGAGTCGACTTCTTCACTTCGCACGAAGCGCTGCATCTGCCTTACGAGCAGGCCCTGACCCGCCAGGTCCCGCGGCAGTGGGGCTGGTTCAATCTGTCGACGCATTTCCCCTGGATCGGCATGCGTACGGCCGAGCTCGAGGGTGCCCATGTCGAATTGTTCCGTGGCATTCGCAACCCGATGGGCATCAAGGTGGGCCCGGGGATGAGCCCGGAGTGGCTCAAGGGCCTGATCCGCACCCTCAACCCGGACAACGAGCCCGGACGTCTGGTGCTGATTCATCGAATGGGGGCGGGCAAGGTGGCCGATCATCTGCCCGGATTGATTGCGGCCGGCAAGGCCACGGGTTCACCGATTCTGTGGATCTGCGATCCGATGCACGGCAATACCGAGAAGACGGCGAACGGCTACAAGACTCGTCGCTTCGCCAACATCCAGTCCGAGGTCGAGCAGGCCTTCGATATCCATGCAGGCTGCGGTTCGAGGCTCGGCGGGCTGCACCTCGAATTGACCGGCGAAAATGTGACCGAGTGCATCGGCGGTGCCCGGGAGCTGGACGAAAACGACCTGTCGACCTGCTACAAGACGACGGTCGACCCCCGTCTCAACTACGAACAGGCGCTGGAAATGGCGATGCTCGCCGTCCGCAAGCATCGTAGTCTGGGATAGGAAAGCAGGTACAAGGAACAAGGAACAAGGTCCAAGGAACAAGGCTGGAGTTCCTCTTTCCTTGGACCTTGTACCTTGATCCTTGATCCTTATTCCCGGAAACCGTTCTTCTACCTCCGTCAGAGCAGTGACTTGACCGCCTCCCGCTCTTCCCGCAGCTCGCGGTCGGTCGCGTCCATGCGCTGGCGCGAGAAGTCGTTGATGTCCAGGCCCTGGACGATTTTCCATTGCCCGTTGCTGCACTTGCACGGGAAGGAATAGATGACCCCTGGTTCGATGCCGTAGCTGCCGTCCGAAGGCACGGCCATCGATACCCAGTCGTCGCCGTCGGTGCCGAGGATCCAGTCGTGGATGTGATCGATCGCCGCTGAGGCGGCCGAGGCCGCGCTCGAAGCCCCGCGTGCCTTGATGATGGCCGCGCCGCGCTGCTGAACGGTCGGAATGAAATCATTCGCGTACCAGGACGGGTCACCGGCTTCCAGCGCCGGTTGGCCGGCGACCAGCGCGTGATGCAGATCCGGGTACTGGGTCGAGGAATGATTGCCCCAGATCGTCATGCGCTTGATGTTGGTGTGGTGCAGTCCGGTTTTCTGCGCCAGTTGCGCGAGGGCCCGGTTGTGGTCGAGGCGGGTCATGGCCGTGAAGTTGGCGGCCGGCAGATCCGGAGCACTGGCCTGGGCGATCAGGGCGTTGGTGTTGGCGGGATTGCCCACCACCAGGACCTTGACGTCGCGGCTCGCGACCCGATTGAGCGCCTGTCCCTGCGGGCCGAAGATCTTGCCGTTCTCGCTGAGGAGATCGGCTCGCTCCATGCCCGGTCCGCGCGGCCTCGCACCCACCAGAATGGCGACGTCGGCGTCCTTGAAGCCTTCATCCAGATCGCAGGTCGGAACCAGGCCATGCACGAGCGGAAATGCCGCGTCTTCGAGCTCCATGACCACGCCCTCGAGCGCATCCTGGGCCGGGGGAATGTCGATCAACTGAAGGATGACGGGCTGAGTCGGGCCCAGCAGGTCGCCCGAGGCGATGCGGAACAGCAATTGATAGCCGATCTGGCCGGCGGCACCGGTGATGGCGATGCGCTTGGGTGCGGTCATGAAAGTCTCCGGGATGATTATCGTCAACCCGTCATTTTAACGCCTTTGCCCTCGTCGGGCACGGGCGCAGGATGCCAGGATTGGGTGCGCTGTCCCTCGAACTCAGTCCGAGGTCAGCCAGTGCGTGCTGAACAGACCGTCCGGGTCCTTCCAGACCTTTTCGGATTTCAGTCCGGCTTTCGCGGCCAGTTCGCGAAAATCCTTGACCGAGTACTTGTGCGTGTTTTCGGTATGGATCGAATCGCCCGCGCTGAATCGAAAGGTGTGGCCATTCACTGCGATGGCGGTGTCGCGCTGGGCGACCAGATGCATTTCCACCCGGCGCAGCGCGTCATTGAACCGAGCCTCATGGGCGAAAGCGTCCGGTTCGATTTCGGCGTCGAGCTCCCGAGCCATGCGATCGAGCAGGTTGAGGTTGAAACGGGCCGTGACGCCTTCTGAATCATCATAGGCCGCGAGCAGACGGTCCTCGGATTTGAGTAGATCGATACCGATCAGAATGCCGCCGTTCGGACCTGCGATGCGAGCCATGCGGCGCAGGAAATCGATGGTCTCCGCACGCTCGAAATTGCCGATGGTCGAGCCCGGGAAGTAGATCGCGCGACGAGTGGCGGGCGGATCCAGATCGAGCGCTTCATCGTCGATCGGCTGGGTGTAGTCGGCACGCAGCGGTCGGATCTCGATTTCAGGGAAATCGCTGTTCAGGGCGCGGGCCGAGGCGGCCAGGGCGGTCGCCGAAATCTCGATGGGGGTGTAGGCGCGCGGCGATTCGAGACCGGCCAGCAGCTTCCGGGTCTTGATGCCGGATCCCGACCCGAATTCGATGACGTGGGCGTTCGGACCGATGACCGAACTGATTTCGCCGATATTGGCCTCGTGCAGGGCCAGGTCGGCCCTTGTCAGATAGTAATCGTCGGTGTCGCAGATCCCTTCGAAAAGCTCCGAGCCGCGCGCGTCGTAAAGATACTTGCAGGGCAGGGTGCGGGGTCGGGCCGACAGGCCGGCAATGACATCGGCGAGAAAATCGCTGTTCTCCGCAGTCATCTCAGCAGTCCCTCGCCAGGCGCAGCCCACTGAACTGCCAGCGGTCGACGGGATAGAAGAAGTTGCGGTAACTGGCCCGGACATGGACGGCGGGCGTCGCGCAGCTCCCGCCGCGCAGGACCATCTGGTTGGCCATGAACTTGCCGTTGTATTCGCCTACGGCTCCGCGCGCCGGCTTGAAGCCCGGATACGGCGCGTAGCTCGATGCGGTCCACTCCCAGACGTTGCCGAACATCTCGACCAGACCGGGCTGCGGGGCGGGGCGGATCGGATGCCAGACGTCACTGTCGGAAAAGTGTCCCTGGATCTGGCAGGATTCAGCCGCATGTTCCCACTCGGCTTCGGTCGGGAGTCGGGCTTCGGCCCACTGCGCAAAGGCAAAAGCCTCGTGGAAGCCGATATGGCAGACTGGCTCCAGCGGGTCAACGGCCCGCGGTCCGGCCGTCGTGTAGCAGTGCCAGCAGCCGTCCTGGCGCTCCCAGTAAAGCGGCGCCCGGATACCGGTCTGCTCGATCCAGGCCCAGCCGTCGGCCAGCCAGAGCTCGGGTCGCGAGTAGCCGCCATCGTCGATGAAATCGATGAATTCGCGGCAATTGACGGGTCGGCTGGCGAGCTGGAAGTCCTCGATCACGGTGCGGTGACGCGGCGTCTCGTTGTCGAAGCAGAAGCGCTCGTCGGGACTGCCGATCCTGATCAGCCCGCCCTGGAAATCGATCCACTCAAGCTTTTCGGCGTCCGAGTCGGAAGGACTCTCCGGCGCGGTGGCGAGACTCCAGGCCGGGCCGGAAGGATTGTGGCTGAACGCGTGCTTGAGGTCGGTGATGATGAGTTCCTGATGCTGCTGTTCGTGGTTCAGGCCGAGGACCAGCATCGGCGCGAGCTTGTGCAGTGACGCTTCATCGAGCCGCTCCAGCAGACGGGTCATGGCTTCGTCGACGGCTTCCCGGTAGCGCCTGATGGTCTGGTTGTCCGGCCGCGAGATCAGCGACCGCCGTGCTCGGGGGTATTGCTTGCCGATGCCGTTGTAATAGGAATTGAACAGGTAGCCGTAGGCGCGATCGAATGGCGTATAGCCATGAGCAGCGTTGGCCAGGATAAAGGTCTCGAAGAACCAGGTCGTGTGCGCGCGGTGCCACTTGACCGGGCTTGCCTCGGGCATCGACTGGAGGTTCTGGTCCTCCATGCTCAATCCTTCGGTCATGCGCTCGGTCCGGTCGCGAACGGACCGGTAACCGTCGAGCAGGCCGTCGCGGTCGATAGCGCTCAGGTCGACGTGATTGAATCGGGATGAGACCGGGTGTTCGATTTCGGAGCACACGTTCAGCGATTGCATGAATCTCGCGATGGGATGGGTCAGATGCAGCTTGCCAGGCCTTTCCAGTATACCGCCGAGGGATTCCATTCGCGCGAAGGGCTGCGACACGCGGCCGGCCGGAGTCGATGTTCGGGATTTTACTCATTGAACGATATGGCCTTGTGGTGCCCGGCCGCGCGCGTTCAATCGATATCGTACTTCTTGAGTTTGTAGCGCAGCGAGCGGAATGTGATGCCGAGCTGACGTGCCGCTTCGGTCTTGTTGTAGCGCGCCTCGCGCAAGGCGTTTTCGAGAATGCGCTTTTCCACGTCCTCGATATAGTCGTCCAGACTGCGATCGTCGGGGCGCTCGCCCAGCTGGGTCTGGTCAGGCATGACATCGTCGTCAAGATTGAGGTCCTCGGGCGTGATCCTTTCGCCCTCGCATAGGGTGATTGCGCGCTGAAGAATGTTGACCAGCTCCCGGACGTTTCCTGAAAAATGATGCTGTTTGAGGGCCTCGGCGGCCTCGTCGCCAAGCTCGCGCGGTGCCTCTCCCCACTGTTCTCCGATGGACCGGAGAAAATGACGGGCCAGCAGAATGATGTCGCCGCGACGCTCGTTGAGCGACGGCATGTGCAGCTCGATGACGTTGAGTCGATAGTAGAGATCATTACGGAAATCGCCGCTTTCGACCAGCGGCTTCAACGGTTTGTGGCTGGCCGAAAGAATACGGACATCGATCCGGATCTCGCGCCGACCGCCGATCGGGCGGACGGTCTTTTCCTGGATGACGCGCAGCAACTTCACCTGCATGGCCAGCGGCAGATCGGCGACTTCGTCGAGGAAAAGCGTTCCGCCCTGCGCCGCCTGGAACAGGCCTTCCTTGTCCGCATCGGCTCCGGTGAAGCTGCCCTTCATGTGCCCGAAGAATTCGCTTTCCATCAGCTCGCTCGGGATGGCGCCGCAGTTGACCGCAACGAAAGCCTGCTCGGCGCGTGGGCCGAGATCATGGATCAGGCGCGCGGCCAGTTCCTTTCCGGTGCCCGAGTCGCCGCTGATCAGTACCGGAGCCTGGCTGCGAGCCAGTTTGCCGATCGTTTGCCGAACCCGCTTGATGGCCTCTGATTCTCCGATGAGGCGCTGCAGGAGCAGGGTCTTCTGCTCACCGTCCTCGTCTCCGCCGGCTGGTGCCTTGCGTGGCTGCCCGGGTCGTGGCGGCGGAGCGCTTTTCGCGGTCTTTTCAGCGTCGTCCTGACGCAGTTTGAGGGCGGTTCGCACCAGGTTGCGCAACACTTCGAGGTCCACCGGCTTCGACACGAAATCGAACGCGCCGTATTTCAGCGCCGTCACCGCATCCTCGACCCGACCGAAAGCCGTGATCATCGCGACCGGAATCTGCTCATGATCGCGATTGATTTCCTTGATCAGCGTCAGGCCGTTGCCGTCGGGCAGCCGCATGTCGGTCAGGCACAGGGCGTAATCGGTCCCGGCCGACAGCAGACGCCGCGCGCTGGTCAGATCCTCGGCCGTATCGACTTCGAGCCCCATGCGGCTCAGGGTCATGTCCAGCAGTTCGCGCAGGTCGGGCTCGTCGTCCACGACCAGAGCACGCATCTGGTTCATCGCAAAATCCCTCGTATTTCCATCAGTGCCTTCCGGGCGACATGGTATCCGATCAGACGACCGCCCGGACCCTGGGCGCTTCGCCCCCCGGGTTGATTTCACTCGAATCGGGACGTCTCAGAAGAATACGGAAGCAGGCCCCCGCGTTGGGGACCTGAACGTATTCCAGGGGTGCCTGATTGGCATCGCAGAGCTGGCGTGCCAGATACAGACCGAGGCCCGAGCCCTGTTTGTGGGTCGTGAAGAAGGGCTCGAAGATCTGCGAGCGCTTCTCGAGCGGAATGCCGGGACCGTCGTCCAGAATATCCAGGGCCATTTCCCGGTGTCCGCGGATCGGGCTGACCCGCAGCGTGATCAACGGCAGTCGGTCGCCGGTCCGTGCGTGCTTGAGTGCGTTCTCCAGCAGGTTCCATACCGCCTGGGTCAGCTGGCCGGGATCGATCAGCACCATGATCGCGGCCGACGGGGCCTGCAGCCGAACCTGTTCCTCGGGCAGCTTGTGATGGCGGCGGAACTCGTTGGCGATTCGCCGCGCCCAGGTGACCAGATTGACGGGTTCGACGCGAGCGCGCTCGCGCCGCGACAGCTTGAGCACGTTCTCGACGATGTCGTTCATGCGCGCCGAGTGGTTGAGGATCATCTTGACCAGCTTCTGGTCGGAAGGCGGCAATTCCTCCGATTCGCCCAGGAGCTGCGCGGCATGACTCAGTGCGCCGAGCGGATTGCGGATTTCATGCGCGATCGATGCGGACAGGCGGGCCAGGGAGGCCTGCGCCAGGTCGCGTGCGCGCCGGCTGACGACGGATGTGTCTTCGAGAAAGATCAGCGTCGCTTCGTTGCCGAGGCCCGGCATGGCCAGCATCCTCGGCACGACCGCAACCTGGGTCGCCTGCAACAGCAGGCCCTCGTCCTCGGATTTGCCGGATGAGCGCCAGCGAGCCAGCCGCTCGGCCAGCGGTGGCGCAATGACGCGGAGGTTCCGCTCGCTGACCGGTGGATTGCCGAGCAGGTACCAGGCGGATTCATTCATCTGTCGGATCTTGCCCTCGGTGTCGACGACCAGCACACCGGAGCGCATGCGGTGGATGATGAGCTCGTTGATCTGCTCGAGATTGGCGAGGTCGACCCCGCGGCGCTCGGCCAGAAGTTGATACTCCCGACCCCAGCGTCCGAGCAGCGAGCAGCCAAGCGCCGTCACGAAAGCGGCGATGCCGTAGAGTCCGGCCTGCACAGCCACCGAAGTCATCGGGCTCGAGCGCGAGGCGATCGCGGCATCGATGACCAGGCCGATCGTGACCAGACTGGCGAATAGGAGGGCCGTACGCAGCGGCAGCAGCAGGCCGGCGATGCCGACCGTGAACAGCAGCAGGATGACGAGCCCGCTCTCGATTCCGCCGAAACAGTGCAGGATGATGCTGATGATGATCAGATCGGTTGCCAGCGAAAAGGACGCCAGCTCCTGAGCGGGTGTCGATCGCCGCAGTTGCACGGTCACGAAGACGCCGGTTGCTCCGGCGTAGGTCAGGGCTGCCGCCTGGGCGAGGAAGAGCTTGTAGCCGGGCGTCAGATCGAGCGCGAATCCGCTGAAGGCCAGGGCGAGCAGGACGGGCGCGAGGATGATCCGGAAGCCATTGAGATAATGCAGCGCACGCCTGACGATGGCGTCGTCCGCCACCAGTGAGCTGCTCGATTTCAAGTTGTCCTCCAGTCGGCCATGTGTCTGTCCGGTTTCGAGTCGCCCCTCCGACCCGGAATTCAGTGCTCTCGGGCCCGAGTATATCTTGGATCCGAGGTTTGATAATTTATCCGAACTGTTCCATCATATCGGCCTCTTGCGGACTGCCGCTCGGGCGGTCACTCGATAACCAGACCCTCGAATCCCGCGATTTCCTCTTTCAAGCCAAGGAATAGTCCATGAATTTTCACGAGTATCAGGCCAAGGCGCTGTTTGCTCAGTACGGCATTCCCGTGCCGCGCGGCGAGCTGGCGACCACCGGAGATGAAGCCGTCGAAGCAGCCGGCAAGGTTGGCGGTTCGCAATGGGTTGTCAAGGCCCAGGTCCATGCCGGCGGCCGCGGCAAAGCCGGTGGCGTCAAACTGGTCGACACGCTGGACGACGTCCGGGCCGAAGCCGAGCGCATGCTCGGGATGACGATCGAAACCTATCAGACCGGTGGGCGAGCGTTGCCGGTGCCGAGCGTTCTGATCGCCGAAGCAACGGAAATCAAGCAGGAGCTCTACCTTGGGGCCCTGGTCGACCGTGGTCAGCGCGCCGTCGTTTTCATGGGCTCTGCAGCCGGTGGCGTCGACATCGAGAAAGTCGCTTCCGAAACGCCGGAAAAGATCATCACGGTGGCCGTCGACAACGCGGCCGGATTCATGCCGTATCAGGCGCGCCAGATCGGCTTCGAGATGGGGCTCAACGTCAAACAGGTGCGGCAGCTGACGCGGATCATGGAAGGCCTTTACCGGCTGTTCATCGAGAAGGACATCAGTCTGATCGAAGTCAACCCCCTGATCATCGACGCCAAGGGCGATCTGGTGGCCCTTGACGCCAAGCTCAACGCTGACGACAACGCCTTGTTCCGACACGAAGATCTGGCAGCGATGCGCGACGAGTCGCAGGAAGATCCGACCGAGCTCGCGGCGAGCAGGCATGAGCTCAACTATGTCACGCTCGACGGCAATATCGCCTGCATGGTCAACGGTGCCGGTCTGGCCATGGCGACGATGGATGTAATCAAGCTGGCGGGCGGAGAGCCGGCGAACTTTCTCGACGTCGGCGGAGGCACCAACGCGGAGCGCGTCCGCGAGGCCTTCAAGCTGATCCTGTCGGACGACAAGGTCAAGGCCATTCTGGTCAATATCTTCGGCGGCATCGTGCGCTGTGACCTGATCGCCGAGGGCATTCTCTCCGCGGTCAAGGACGTCGAGCTCGATGTGCCGCTGGTGGTCCGCCTCGAAGGGACCAACGTCGACGAAGGCAAGAAGCTTCTGGCCGAGAGTGGCTTTGCCATCATTCCGGCCGACGATCTCAATGACGGCGCGCGCAAGGCCGTTCAAGCGGCGGCCGCCTGAAGGACATTATCGATATGAGCGTACTAGTCGACAGGAAAACCAAGGTCATCACCCAGGGCTTTACCGGATCGCAGGGCACTTTCCACTCCGAACAGGCGATCGCCTACGGCACTCGACTGGTCGGCGGTGTGACGCCGGGCAAGGGTGGGCAGGAGCATCTCGGCCTGCCGGTGCTCGACACGGTCGAGGAAGCGGTCGAGGAAACCGGAGCAGACGCTTCGATGATCCTCGTGCCGCCGCCGTTTGCGGCCGACGCCATTCTCGAGGCGGCCGACGCCGGGATTCGCATCATCGTCTGCATCACGGAAGGTATTCCCGTGCTGGACATGATGCGGGTCAAGGCGGCGCTCGTCCATTACGAGGACGTCACCCTGATCGGCCCGAACTGTCCCGGCATCATCACCCCAGGTGAGTGCAAGATCGGCATCATGCCCGGCCGCATCCACAAGCCAGGCAGGGTCGGCGTCGTCTCTCGTTCCGGCACGCTGACCTACGAAGCGGTTTTCCAGACCACCCAGGTCGGCCTCGGTCAGTCTACCTGCATCGGGATCGGTGGCGATCCGATCAACGGAATGAACTTCGTGGACTGTCTGGCCCTGTTCCAGGACGACGACGAGACCGATGGCGTGATCATGGTTGGTGAAATCGGCGGATCGGCCGAGGAAGATGCGGCCGAGTTCATCGCCGATCACGTTACCAAGCCGGTCGTCGGCTACATTGCGGGGGTTACGGCACCGCCCGGCAAGCGAATGGGGCATGCGGGCGCGATCATCTCCGGCGGCAAAGGCACGGCCGAGGCGAAATACCGGGCGCTCGATGAGGCGGGTGTGACGACCGTTCGTTCACCGGTCGAGCTCGGCCCGGCCATCGCCGACCGGCTCAAATAGGGTCGGCGACCGGTTCTTGCGTTTCCAGTGAGCGGCGGCAAGCGATTCTCGAGGGGACCCGACACTTGAAACCGCAAATAGAATGCCAAAACTGAAAATCGCCCTTGCCCAGGATGATTTCCTGGTCGGCCACATCACCGGAAATCGCGATCGTATTCTGGCGGCGATGAAGGCGGCTCGTGATGAGCATGGCGCTGATCTGCTGGTCTTTCCTGAGCTGGCTCTGACCGGATATCCGCCCGAGGACCTGGTCCTGCGGCCCGGATTCATGCGGCGAACCGAAGACGCTCTCGAAGAGATCGCGCGCCAGGTCAGCGGAATCGATCTCGTGGTCGGGCATCCCAGGGCGGAGGGCGATAAGCGCTACAACTCGATGTCGTGGCTGCGCGAAGGTCGCGTGATCGGAACCTACGACAAGTGGGACCTCCCGAATTACGCGGTCTTCGACGAGCGGCGCTATTTCGTGGCCGGAAAGCGACCGATGGTCGTCGAAGTGGCCGGAGTCCGCGTCGGGATCATCATCTGTGAAGACACCTGGACACCGGAAGCCGTTGCGGCTGCCCGCGATGCCGGGGCACAGATCATCGTTTCGGCGAACGCCTCACCCTACTATCGGCGCAAGCATCGGGATCGCTCCGATATCTTGCGTCAGCGCCACGCGGAATCCGGTCTGCCGCTGATCTATCTCAATTGCGTCGGCGGCCAGGATGAGCTGGTGTTCGACGGGCATTCACTGGCGATCGACGGGAGCGCGGCCTTGTCGCCTCCTGCTCCGCTGTGTCGCGAGGAACTGCTGAGGGTCGATTTCGATGCCGATTCGGGGCGTCTGGACTACCGCCATTGGCCCGCCGGCGAGACCGACGATCTGCCGGTCATCTATCGAATCCTCCAGCGCGGCCTGCGTGACTACGTCCTGAAGAATCGCTTCGAGTCGGTGGTATTCGGGTTGTCGGGTGGCATCGATTCGAGCCTGACCGCGGCTCTGGCGGCCGACGCGCTGGGACCGGAAAACGTCCTCGGTGTGATGATGCCTTCGCGCCATACATCGGAGCTGTCGCTGATTCTGGCGACCGAACAGATCGACCTGCTCGGAATACGGTACGACAATATCTCGATCGAGCCGATCTATCAGGCTCAGCTCCAACAGCTCGCAGAGGCGTTCGCTGGACAGCGCGAGAACTTCGCCGAGGAAAATCTTCAGGCAAGAGCGCGCGGCAATATCATCATGGCGCTCTCCAACAAGTTCGGCCATTTGCCGCTGTCGACCAGCAACAAGAGCGAACTGGCGACGGGCTACTCGACCATCTATGGCGATATGTGCGGCGGATTCAGCCCGATCAAGGACTGCCTGAAGCATCTCGTCTACGACCTGTCCCGGTGGCGCAACTCGATCTCGCCGGCGATCCCTCAAGGCGTCATCGATCGCCCGCCATCGGCCGAGCTCAGGCCCGATCAACTCGATCAGGACTCATTGCCCCCGTACGACGTGCTCGACGAAATCATCGTTCGCTATGTCGAGCAGGACGAGTCGATCCACGAGATCGTCGCGCACGGCTTCGACGAAAAGGTTGTCCGAAGGGTCGCGGGCATGGTGCTGGCCGCCGAGTACAAACGCCGGCAGGGGGCACCGGGGCCGCGGATCACCCGCAGGGCATTTGGGCGCGATCGGCGCTATCCGATCACCTCGGGCTGGCGCGACAGCGGGGTTCTGCCGAGCGCCGACCAGCCCGCCTGACCCTCGAGGCTTCGGGGAGTAAACTCAGCGCTGATCGAGTTTTCGGAGCCTTCCATGTCACCGCAACCCCAGCGGCACTCCCAAACCGTCGCCATCGCCGCCCGTCTCGTGGTCGAGGCGTTCGAGGATTACAACGCCAGTTTCTCAGACATCACGCGGCGCGCCCGCCGGCGCTTCGAGCGGCGTGATCGCAAGGGCATGCGCAGTGATTCCACCGCGCGCCTGAAGCTCTACGACGAAGCGGCCGAAGCGATCATCGCCCGCCTCGAGCAGCACATGGCCGGGCGGGTCTTTTCGCGTTCGATCTGGCGCGAGATCCGGGTTCTGTACGGCGACATGATCCGGGATCAGCTCGACGCCGAGCTCTACAAGACCTTCTTCAATACGGTCACGCGGCGATTGTTCAAGACGCGCGGCGTCGACCCTGCAATCGAGTTCGTGGCGCTCGATATCGAGCCGACGGACCGCATCACCCATCCCGTCGCCCGCCATACCTACGCCGTCGGCGCGGAGGTCGAATCGACTCTGGCCGGCATTCTGGACGACCACGCCTTCGGCCTGCCCTACGTGGATATCGAGGCTGATGCCGCCGGTCTGGCCCGCCTGCTGCGCAAGGCCGTGAGCGGTTTCGAAGACCCGCGAGTCCTGGCCATCGAACTGCTCGAGACCGTATTCTATCGCGAGGGCAGGGCGTATCTGGTCGGCCGCGTGTTCACCGCCTCTCGCTACCTGCCCTGCGCGATCGCGTTCGTGAGCGAGACGGAGGGGATCCGCGTCGACGCCCTGCTGACCCAACGTCAGCAGCTCAGCACGCTGTTCGGCTACACCTTCAGTTACTTTCTCGCCGATCTGGAAACGGTCGGTGATGCGGTGGTCTTTCTGCGCACGCTGCTGCCGGACAAGCCGATCAACGAGCTCTATACCGTGCTCGGCCGCGCCAAGCAGGGCAAGACCGAGCGCTTCCGGTCGTTCTTCCGTCATCTGGATTCGCGCCCCCGGGAAGAGCTGGTCGAGGCAGACGGCCAGCGCGGGCTGGTCATGCTGGTGTTCACTCTGCCGTCTTTCCCGTTGGTCTTCAAGTTGATCCGGGATCGCTTCGCGCCCGTCAAGAAGTTCGGTCGACGCCAGGTCATCGATCGCTATCGTCTGGTGTTTAGGCACGACCGCGTCGGTCGTCTGATCGACGCGCAGGAATTCAAGGACCTGCGCTTTCCATTGGACCAGTTTTCGCCCGCACTTCTCGACCAGCTCCGCACGGAGTGCAATCGCAGCATCGAGATCGAGCCCGACAGCGTGGTGATTCGCCATTGTTATGTCGAGCGCCGCCTGCGTCCCCTGGACCTTTACCTCAGCGAGGCGAGCCCCGAGCAGGCGCGGGCGGCGGTGCTGGACTATGCCCAGTCACTGAAGGACCTGGCGCGTTCGAATATTTTCGCCGGCGATCTCCTGCCGAAGAACTTCGGGGTGACGGGTGCCGGGCGAGTGATCTTCTACGACTACGACGAGCTGCGCCTGATGACCGAGTGTCGTTTCCGGCGCCTGCCGCCATCACGCGACGATGATCTGCTCGAGCTCAACGACGAGCCGTGGTTCAACATCGACGACAACGACGTTTTCCCGGAGCAGTTTCCGCGTTTCATGGGGCTGTCTTCCGAGCATCTCACGCTGCTCGAGCGCCATCATGGCGAAATCTTTCAGCCGCAATGGTGGCAGGACATTCGGGAGCGCCTCGCTGGAGGCGAGGCGCTGGATGTGCCGCCGTATCCTGATTCCGCCCGTTTGTAGAGGACGCCGAGCGCCCGAAACCGGGCCGCTCCGGCCCGTCGGTCAGGGTTCGGGCTCTTGAAGAGGATCCGGTCCGTACTGATTCGCACCCACGGTTCCCGGCAGGATCATGAAGATCAGCAGCACGATGAACCCGATGATCGGCACGAAACCGATGAGGATCCACCAGCCCGTGCGGTCGGTATCGTGGAGCCGCCGGATGGTGACGCCGATGGCGGGCAGCAGAATCGCCAGCGCATAGATCGTCCCGAGGATGCTCAACCCGGTCAATTCGCCGATGAAGCCGAGAACGACAGCGGCGATGAAATTGAACAGGAAGAAAAACCAGTATTCCTTGCGTCGCGCGCGACCGTTGAATTCAACGTACTTCTTGAGGACCGCGAGATACCAATTCATTTGCATTCTCCGTTGGATGGGCTGGGATTCCATCAGCGACCGGCCGGCCCCTCGCCCGATCCATCGTCCCGGAATCCTCGGTTTCCCCGCAGGATCAGGATAGTAAACCCTTCGGCGGGCGAGGCGCAAGGTTCATCCGGTCCGGCTCAGGCCAGAGCGCCGGCGATTCTGGAAACAGCGTCCTTGAGAGTGTCGAGGCTGCACGCAAACGACAGACGCAGGTGGTTCGGAGCGCCGAAGGCGGTGCCCGGAACGGTGGCCACTCCGGCTTTTTCGAGCAGGTGTTCGGCCAGCGCCAGATCGTCGTTGAGGTCGAGGGCCTGGATGGCCCCGGAAAAATCCGCGAACGCATAGAAAGCCCCCTGGCCGGGTGAACAACGGACCCCCGGCAAGGCATCGAGGGCAGGGACCAGCCAGTCGTGACGTTCGCGAAACGCCTGGTTCATGCTGCTGACGCAGTCCTGCGGACCATCCAGCGCAGCCGTCGCCGCGGCCTGACTGACCGAGCACGGGTTGGACGTGCTCTGGCCCTGGATCTTGCGCATTTCCTTGATCAGGGCGGCCGGGCCCGCGGCATAGCCGATTCGCCATCCGGTCATCGCGTAGGCCTTGGACACGCCGTTGACGACCACCATCCGGTCCTTCAGCGCCGGAACGACCTGAGCCAGGCTCAGGAACGGCTCGTCGGCCCACCAGATGTGCTCGTAGATATCATCCGAGCAGATCACCAGCCGGGGATGCTCGAGCAGCACTTCACCGAGCTCGAGCAGGTCCTGGCGGCGATAGGCGCGTCCGGTGGGATTGCTCGGTGAGTTGAAGATCAGCAGTCGGGTCTGGTCGGTAATCGAGGCGGCGAGCTGGGACGGCGTGATCCGGTAGTCGGTCTTTTCGCCGGTACTCAAAGTGACCGGAGCGGCGCCGGCCAGGCGCACCATATCGGGATAGGACACCCAATAGGGCGCCGGTATCAGAACCTCGTCATTCTCGTTGAGCAGGGCCTGGAGCAGATTGAAGATCGATTGCTTGGCACCGGACGAGACCAGGATCCCGGACGGCTCGTAGTCGAGCTCGTTGTCCCGCGAGAGCTTGTTGATGATGGCCTGCTTCAATGCGGGCGTGCCGTCGACGGCGGTGTAGCGGGTCTGCCCGTCCTCGATCGCCTCGATCGCGGCCCGGCAGATATGCTCGGGCGTGTCGAAATCCGGCTCGCCCATACTCAGCGAGAGAATGTCCTTGCCCTGCGCCCGCAGTTCGGCCGCCTTCATGCTCATGGCGATCGTTGCCGAGGGCTTGACCTGCGAAACGCGTGCTGAAAACCGAATACTCACGAACTTGCTCCCCATCGATGCCGATCCCGAGGCGCCGACACTATGAACTCGGCGCGTTCTTTACAATGCCATTATGACACGTCGTTTCCGCATGGCGTCGGCCTATGAGGCCGCCGGTGATCAGCCCGAGGCCATCGCTCGCCTGGTCGACGGCCTCAACGCCGGACATTCTCACCAGACCCTGCTCGGCGTGACCGGCTCGGGCAAGACCTTCACCATGGCCAACGTGATCGAGCGTGTGCAGCGCCCGGCGCTGGTCATGGCGCCGAACAAGACGCTTGCGGCCCAGCTCTATGGCGAGTTCAAGGCCTTCTTTCCGGACAATGCGGTCGAGTATTTCGTCTCGTACTACGATTACTATCAGCCAGAAGCCTATGTCCCCTCCACCGATACCTTCATCGAGAAGGACGCGTCGATCAACGAGCACATCGAGCAGATGCGCCTGTCGGCGACCAAGGCGCTGCTCGAACGCCCGGATGCCCTGATCGTCGCGACGGTGTCGGCGATCTATGGCCTGGGCGATCCGAGTTCCTTTCTCAGGATGACCCTGCCGCTCCGGGTGGGCGAGCGGATGAACCAGCGCCACATCCTGCGTCGCCTGGCCGAGATGCAGTATTCGCGCAATGATTTCGAACTTCGGCGCGGGACCTACCGCGTGCGCGGTGAACTGATCGATCTCTTTCCCGGCGATTCGGATACCGAGGCGGTGAGAATCGAACTTTTCGACGATGAAATCGAGCGGATCAGCCACTTCGATCCATTGACCGGTGAGATTCACGGCAAGGTCGACGAACTGACGATCTTCCCGAAGACGCATTACGTCACGCCGCGTCAGGTCGTGCTCGACGCGATCGAGGCGATCAAGGCGGAACTGGCCGAGCGCCTCGAACAGCTCGAACAGGCTGGCAGACTGCTGGAAGCCCAGCGCATCAAGCAGCGCACTCAGTTCGACATCGAAATGATGCAGGAGCTCGGCTACTGCCAGGGCATCGAGAACTATTCCCGTCACCTGACCGGGCGCCAACCGGGCGAGCCGCCGCCGACGCTGTTCGATTACCTGCCGCGCGACGCGGTCCTGATCGCCGACGAATCGCACGTGTCGATTCCCCAGATCGGTGGCATGTATCGCGGCGACCGGGCGCGCAAGGAAACCCTCGTGGAGTTCGGGTTCCGGCTGCCCTCGGCCCTTGACAATCGGCCGCTCCGCTTCGAGGAGTTCGAACAGCGCGCGCCCCAGATGATCCTCGTATCGGCGACGCCGCGAAGCTGGGAGCTGGAGCGCTCGTCGGTCGTCGCCGAACAGGTCGTTCGCCCGACCGGGCTGGTCGACCCGGCGGTCGAAGTGCGGCCGGTCGACAGTCAGGTCGATGACCTGCTCTCCGAGATCCGGATGCGCGTCGAGCAGGGCGACCGGGTTCTCGTGACGACCCTGACCAAACGCATGTCCGAGAACCTGAGTGAATACCTCGCCGAACACGAGGTGCGCGTGCGCTACCTTCATTCCGATGTCGATACCGTCGAGCGCGTCGAGATCATCCGCGATCTGCGCCTCGGGACTTTCGATGTCCTGGTCGGGATCAACCTGCTGCGCGAGGGCCTGGACCTCCCCGAGGTTTCACTGGTCGCGATTCTCGATGCCGACAAGGAGGGTTTTCTGCGCTCCGAGGGTTCGCTGATCCAGACGATCGGTCGGGCGGCTCGGAACGTCCGCGGCAAGGCGATTCTCTACGCCGACAAGATCACCGATTCGATGCGACGGGCCATCGATGAAACCGAGCGGCGACGCGCCAAACAGGTCGCCCACAACGAGGCGCACGGCATCACCCCCCAGACCATCCGCAAGAACGTCGCCGACATCATGGCCGATGCGCATCAGACACCTGGACGCAAACCGGCGCGCAAGGCGGCGGAGCGAAAAGGCGACTATGCCGTCGACGCCCTCTCGCCCGAGCAGGCTGTGCGCGAGATCGCGCGTCTGGAGAAGGACATGTTCAAGGCCGCGGAAAACCTCGAGTTCGAAGAGGCCGCGAAAATCCGCGACCGGATCCAGCAGCTTCGCGAACAGGGTTTCAAGGCGGCCTGAATAACCGGGTGCCGGACAGCATTGCGCGACCTTACGGCACCTGAAATATCTTTTTCGGGATGGTCGTATCGGTTGCCGGCTCGGGCTGGAGATAGTGGTGCAGCCCGATCAGGCTGACGGCCAGCACGCCGATCAGCATGATCAGCATCAGGGATTTGATCCGAGTCGTCCGCATGACCAGTCAACGCGCGAAAGCGGCGCGATTCGGGTCATGCGCGAGAACTGCGGAAGTCGCCCGGCGATCTTGGAGAATCGGGCCTCATTGCTCGGCTGGTCGGGCGGCGGCCAGCCATGTCGTAATTTCTTCGATGTGTCGACCCGGAGCATCGATGTCGCGCATTTTCGCAATAACATCGACCCATTCCTGGACCGCTTGATCGGTGGCTCCGTCATGCTCCAGGAGCCGAGCGTGAGTGGCCCGAGCCAGCAGTGCCTGCAGTTGATCGGGGGCGAGTTGCTCGCCGGCGATGTCGAGGCCGCGCTCGACGTGTGGACGGGCCTGCTCGTATTCGCCGAGATCGATCAACAAGCGGGCCAGCAGGATGTGGCCCATGCCGGTACCGACGTGGTCTTCTCCGAGCGTGGTCCGACGAATATCCAGCGCCTCCTGGAAAAGCCCGCGTGCCGCCTCGGCGGTCTCATCGGCGTGCAGCATGACCGCCAGATTGGTCATCGTGCTGGCCAGATAGGGATTGTCCGATTCCGGAAAATGCTGTCTCAGGCGCTCGAGCGCGCGCTGGTAACCCGCAATGGCTCGGTCGGTCTGATCCTGATTGCGCCAGGTGCCGGCGATGTTGTTGTAGAGAATAGCCACCGCGATGTTGTCCGGCTCGTGCTCTTCCCAGAGTTCCAGTGCCTGTTCGTAGGCCGATCTTGCTTCGGCGATCCGGCCGCTTTCGACCAGGGTAATGGCGTACTCGTTGAGCGTTTCGGCCCTCGTCTGCCAGGCGTGGGACGGGCCCAATCGTTCGAGCAGCGCTTCGTAGAGCGCCCGCGCCTGGTCGACTTCACCGCGTCGAAATGCCAGCCAGGCGCGCCAGTTGGCCGCGGTGAGGGTGCGGTCGTCATCCGGTCCGAAGAGGCGCTGATTCAGCTCGACGGCGCGCAGGATGTTGGTTTCGGCCGCCTCGAGCTCCATCAGGTTGAGCTGGGTCTTGCCGAGGGTCAGGCGCAGAGTGGCTTCCAGATCCGGCTGGTCGGCGAAGCGATCTTCGATCATGTCTCCTGCCTTGATCAGCAGATCGCGAATGGTGGTGTCGGTGCCGGCTTCGAACGGATCGGCTTCGACGAGCAGATCCTGAAGGAAATCATTGACCTGCACGGTTCGATCGCGTTCCGCGCGCAGCCGGTCGGCCTGCACGACCGAAACGCCCAGTCCGATGAGCAGCGACAGCACCAGAGCGCTGGTTGCGCTGACTCCGAGCCAGTGGCGACGGAGGAATCGCGAGGCACGGTAGCCGAGCGTGTCAGGGCGGGCGCTGACCGGTAGGCCCTGGCGAAATCGGCGCAGGTCCTCGCGCAGAGCGTAGACGGACGGATAACGCCGCTCGGGCTCCTTGCGCAGGGCCTTCATCACGATGACGTCGAGATCGCCGCGCAGCTCGCGCCTGAGTTGTTCGGGTGACAGTCGCCGCAGGTTGGCTATCGCACGGGCCTGCTGGGGGTCAGGCAGGGCCTGGACCTGATGGCTGGGCGGTCTGGGCATGTCGCGGCAGATCTGTTCTGCCAGTTCCAGCGGCGACCGGCTCGTATCGACCCGGTAGGGCGGCTGGCCACAGAGCAGCTCGTAGAGCAGCATGCCGAGCGAATAGACATCGGTCGCGGTGGTGACGATATGACCGAGAATCTGCTCCGGACTCGCGTAGGCCGGGGTCAGCACGCGCTGGCTGGTCATGGTGTGTTGATACTGGCCATCGCGCGGCTCGAGTTTGGCGATGCCGAAGTCCAGCAGTTTCGGCGCGCCGTTGCGGCCGACAAGGATATTGTCGGGCTTGATATCGCGGTGGATGATCAGCTGCTGGTGGGCGTAGGAGACCGCGTCGCAGACCTGCTCGAACAGCTCGAGGCGCTGGTCGATGGTCAAGCGGCGCTCATCGCACCATCGGTTGATCGGCTCACCGTCGACATAGTCCATGGCCAGCCATGGCAGGCCCGATTCGGTCATGCCGCCGTCGAGCAGGCGGCTGATATTCGGGTGTTCGAGGCGCGCCAGAAGCTGGCGCTCCTGGACGAAGCGGTCGAGCAGAAACCGGTCGGCCAGTTCGTTGCGAATGATCTTGATCGCGGCGGTCTGTTCGAAATCCTCGGCATCTCGCCGAGCCAGGAAGACCGATCCCATCCCCCCGGAGTGGATCGGCTCGACGATCGTCCAGGAGCCGACCCGGCGACCGATCCACTGTGCCTCGAGGCGCTCGGCCAGAACCGGGCCGCTTTCGTCGATCGCCGACTGCTCTAGGAAACCGGTGGCCTCGGAATGAGCCCGAACCAGGGAGTCGACTTCCTGCTTGAGCGCCTCGTCGTCGCCGCAGGCTTCTTCCAGCCACTGGCTTCGCTGATCGGGTTCGAGGTTCAGCGCCTGATCGACGAGTCTGCTGATCTCGCTCCAGCGGTCATTGTCCATCGGTCAGATGCTCGCCGTCTCCCGGACTCATTCCTGCGTTATCGTTCACCATGAACGAACGTCCGGCCCGAGTGTACGACAGAGGCGGCGAGAGATTGTCTTTTTCTTGCCGTCGGTCCATCCTCGCGCCTTTTCGCGGAGAAAGCAGATGAGCGATCCAGCCAGGTCGGCCGAGGCCCGCGCGCTGGCTGCCCTCGACCTCGACGGCCTCTTGGCGACCCTTTGCGATCTGATCGGCTATGCCAGCGACCAGGGGCGGGAAGTGACCATTCAGCACCACATGGCCGGGCTGTTGGCCGGCATCGGAATGGACACCGATGTCTGGGAGATCGATCTCGGGCAATTGAGTCGGCACCCGGCCCACGCTGTCGAAATCGAACGCGAGCGCGCCATCGGAGTGGTCGGCCGCTGGGGCCGCGGTCAAGGCCCGAGCCTGATTCTCAACGGGCATGTCGATGTCGTGCCGGCCGGCGAGCTCGAGCGCTGGAGCGTACCTCCGTTCGTCGGGACCGTGCGCGATGGCCGCGTCTATGGTCGGGGTGCGGTGGATATGAAGGGTGGGCTGTGCTGTGCCATCCACGCGGTCAGGGCCATCATGGACGCTGGTCTGGAACTGTCGGGTTCGGTGATGATCCAGCCCGTCGTCGGCGAAGAAGACGGCGGTCTTGGCACTCTGGCGGCGATCGAACGCGGCCATCGCGCGGATGGAGCGATCGTGCTCGAGCCAACCGAACTGGCGGTCGCTCCCGCCCAGGCCGGTGCGCTGAGTTTTCGCATCACGATTCCGGGTGCGGCCGCGCATGGTGCGCTGCGCACCGAGGGCGTGGACCCGGTGGACTTCTGTGGTCCCTTGCTTGCCGCACTGCGCGCCCTGGAGTCGCGTCGCAACCGGCGTCTCGCGCACCCGCTGTTCGCTGACTACGCGATCCCGTATGCAATCTGTGTCGGCAAGGTGCGGGCCGGCGTCTGGGCGTCAACGGTTGCCGAAACGCTCCTTCTTGAGGGCCGATACGGCATCGGCATCGGCGAGGATGCCGACGACGCCAGGGCCGAGCTGCAGCAAGCGTTGGCTGAATTGGCCGCCGACGATCCCTGGCTGCGTGAGCATCCCCCGGTTCTCGAGTGGTGGGGCGCCCGCTTCATGCCGGCCGCGATTCCCGCGGATCATCGCCTGGTCACGACCTTGCGCGCGGCCTTCGAGGACGTCAGCGGGCAGGTGCCGGTCGTGCGCGGGATGCCGTATGGTGCGGACCTGCACCTGCTGGTCAATCAGGGCGGCATTCCGGGCGTGCTGTTCGGTCCGGGTGATGTTCGGGTAGCGCACGCGCCCGACGAATTCGTGCCGATACCCGATCTCGAAGCCGTCACCCGGACCCTGGTCGCCACGATCGTGCGCTTCTGCGGGGTCGTCTGAGCCGTCAGTATCCAGCGCGGCGGTCGATCGGATCCAGAGGGGGCAGGCCCGAGCGGACCCGGCGGTAGCTTTCGACGATGAGCGCTGCGGCTTCCGAATCGCTGGTGAGCGCGGCGCAGTGCGGCGTGATGCTGATACGAGGGTGCCCCCAGAAAGGATGTCCCGGCGGCAGCGGTTCATCGTTGAAGACATCGAGCAGGGCGGCCCCGGGGCGTCCACTAGCCAGTGCCGCGAGCAGCGCTTGCTCGTCGAGCTGGGCACCGCGTCCGACGTTGATCAGCACCGAACCGGCTGACATGGCGGCGAACAGTCTGGCGTCGAGGACGCCGCGAGTGGCCGGCGTCAATGGCAACAGGCTGATCAGGTAGTCGACCCGACCAGCGAGCTGGTACAGGGCCGCATGGCCGGAGACGACCCTGAAGTCCGACGCGTCGGCAGCGTGCGGGTGGGTAGCGAGCTCTCCATCAGAACGATCCGTTCCGAGACGGAATCCGGTGACAGGTATTCCGAGTACGTCGAAGGCCCGGGCGGCGGCGCGACCCATGCGCCCGGTTCCGAGCAGACCGATTCGCGGCGGGCGCGCCGGTGCCCAGGGTTGCCAGCGCTGCTGGCGCTGGAGCTGGCGGAAGCGATCGAAATCGCGCCAGTGGGCAATCACCCGAGCGACAAGCCATGCGGCCATATCGGCGGCCAGTCGCGGACCGCAGAGACGGCCGACCGGCAGGTTTTCAGGCAGGGTCGGGTCGTTGATCAGGTGCTCGACGCCGGCGCCCAGCGACGAAACGGCGCGCAGCGAGGAGAGCCTTCCCACAAGTGCGGGCGGGTGCTTCCAGAGCACGGCGAACTCGATGTCTTCGGCGATGCCGAGGGTGGGCCAGAGGCGGACGTCTATCGCCGGATCGACACGCCGCACTCGAGCGATCAACTCGGAGCAGTCCCGGTCGGGTGCGGCGATCAGCAGCGCCATCGGGGCACCGCTCGAGGCGATTCTCGGCTGGCCGGGTCGGTCAAGGAATCGGTCGACCCGTCAGTCGACGATCTCGCGGCCCTGGGCGTTGGCGTTGCGTTCGCGATAGCGCTCGTAGAGACTGCGACCCCGGTCGCGAAGCGGGTCGAATGCCTCGCCGTCGATCCAGACTCGTTCGATCCGGGTCATCGGCTCCAGCGGGTCCCCGGTAGTGGCGATCAGGCTGGCGCGCTTTCCGGGCTCGATCGATCCGAGTTCATCGCCGACGCCGAGGATCCGGGCTGGCCACAGGGTCACGCTCTTGAGAGCTGCGTCCTTGGGCAGGCCGTGCGCGGCGGCGGTGCCGGCGTGAAACGGAAGGTTACGAGCGTTGGCCACGTCCATGCCGCTGCCTGAATCGGAGATGGCGAACTGCACGCCGGCCTCGTGCAGACGGGCGGCGGCGACGAAGGCCATGTCGTAGGGCTCCCAGCGCCGGGTCGGCATCGCATGGACGCTGCGCAGGATGACCGGAATCCGATCGGCCGCGAGGCGATCGGCCAGATACTGGACATCGGAATTGGCCACGAGAATGACGCGATCGAGTTCCTGTGATTCGGCCCAGTCCAGGGCTTTTTCGATCACGTCATAGCGATTGGCGTGCAGCATCAGAGGCACCTCACCGGCCAGCAGGGGGCCGAGGGCCGCGAACTGATCGTTCGGTTCCGGTGCCGGCGCTTCGCCGCGTTCCGCTGCCGCCCGGGCGCGCTGCCAGTGCCGGGCCTGGTCGAGGACCGATTCGATCAGCTTCAGATCCTCGTTGGCGTCGTCTTCCACGGCCCCGGCCGGGAAGTCGATGTGCATGCCGCTCGGCGATGCGATCAGCATTTCCTCCCAGCTCCATCCGTCCAGTTTGATGACGGCCGAGCTGCCCCGGATCAATCCGCCACCCGGCACGATGTGGGCGGAGAGAATGCCGCCGGCGATGCTGACCGGGAGCAGCCTTGAATCATGGTTGATCGCGACCTCGGCCCGGATGGCCGCGTTCACATTGCCCATTTCTGCCGTGTCGACGGTGCCGGCGACACTGGAGATCTCGGTCAGACCGAGCTGGGTAGCGGGATGGACGAAGCCCGGGTAGAGGTGAAGGCCGGTCAGGTCGACGCGACGGGCGTCGGCCGGAATATCGATCCCTGCCCCGACGGCCTCGATCCGACCGTCACGGATGATGACGATGCCGTCAGTGATGACCTCGGAGCTGACCGGGTGCACGCTGGCGCCGGTCAGTGCGATCAGTTCGGCGTGAACGGGCAGCGCCAGGAGAAGACCGGCAATAAGGCCAAGGAATCTATTCATCATGGAGCACACAGTATTCATCGTGGTCGAGTTCCGAATCTCGGTAGCCGGTCAGGTGGACGGCAAAGCTGTGGACGCGGCGCGGTGGCTGGTCCGCTTCGTTCCCGGCCGCCGCTTCTTCCGCGCTGCCCTCGTCGGTCGCATCGCCTTCCTCGCCGGCGTCCAGCACCAGGGCCATGAGCTCGGCGCGTTCAGCGGCCAGACGCTCGCGCATGCCGCGATCGGCCTCGCGATCGAAATAGCGCCGACCGTCGACCCAGGTCTGTTCGGCCAGGGTGTAGACGGACAGGGGCGGGCCGTTCCAGATCACGAAGTCCGCGTCGAAGCCTTCGGCCAGACGGCCGGTGCGGTCGCCGACGCCGAGCTGCTCGGCGGGGTAGGCCGTGATCATCTTGAGCGCTTCATGGGGATCGACCCGACCGTACCGAACCGCTTTGGCGGCTTCCAGGTTCATTCGCCGGGCGAGCTCGGAGTTATCGGAGTGCAGACCGGTCAGTACTCCTGATTCATGCATCAGGGCCGGATTGAACGCGATCGCGTCGATCGCTTCGAACTTGAAGGCCCACCAGTCGATGAAGGCCGACCCGCCGACACCATGCGCGGCCATCCGGGGAGCGATCTTGTAGCCCTCGAGAACGTGCTGGAAGGTCTTGATGACGACATCGTAGTTCTCTGCCAGACGCATCAGAGCCAGCATTTCGTCGGCTCGATAGGCGTGGGAATGCACCTCGCGCTCGCCGTCGAGAACCTCGGCGATCGCCGCCAGCTCATGATTCGGTCGCGGCGGAACGATATCGCGACCGCGCCGGCCTGATCGCATGGCCTCGCGCTCCCGCTGGTACTGTTCGGCTTCCTGGAATTTTTCGCCGATGATCTGGAACACCCCCTGGCGGGTCTGCGGGTAGCGCGGCTCGTCAGGCTGCCAGTTGCTCTGCTTGGGATTCTCTCCAAGCGCGAACTTGATCCCCTGATCGGCTTCGGCGAATACCAGCTCGTCCGGCGGTGCGCCCCAGCGCATCTTGATCACCGACATCTGGCCGCCGATCGCGTTGGCCGAGCCGTGCAGCAGGTTGATGGTCGTGACCCCGCCGGCCAGCTGGCGGTAGATGTTGATCGACTCAGAGTCGATAACGTCGCGGATTCGCACGTCGGCCGTGCTGATGCGCGAGGCTTCGTTGACCCCGCCGATGATCGCCGAATGGGAATGGGCATCGATGATGCCGGCGGTCACGTGCTTGCCGCTGGCGTCGATTTCGACCGCGGCCCGAGGCGCGGAGAGATCGGTTCCGATGGCGCGGATGCGGCCGTCACGGACGAGCAGGTCAGCATCTTGCAGGATGCCGGCGTCCGTGCCGGTCCAGATGGTGGCGTTGCGCACGACCAGGACATCGGGTGCTTCCGGGGCCGGGGTGTTCCAGGCCTCGATGTCGGGTGCCCACTCAGCGCTGGTCGAATGACCGCCCGTCAGGCCGATCAGCAGGATCACCAGTCCGCCCAGAGTCTTGCTCGAAAAAGCAACAGAGTGGGGCATCAGGTGACCTCCTCGTCGGTCGGGCCGCCGGTGCGACGGCCGCGTATCGTGAATTCGCCGAACGGCCCGCTGCCGGTTCCGCGTGCGTTGTCGCCGTCGACGTTCAAGCGGATCGAAATCGTGCCCGAGCCGCCGAAACGGGAAGCGTCGATGTTGATGACGACGCGTTCGCCGCTGACCCGGACATCCGACAGCGCCGTCTCGTTGCCCATGACCGTCAGGGTGCCGTCCATATCGGTCGGCGGACCGCTCAGAACGAGACTGGCCTCGACATCTCCCATACCGCCAAGTCCCATGGTCATGTCCCAGGTTCCGGCAGGATCGATGGCCGGTGGCTCGACCGCGCTCAGAATGAAGCGCTGGCCGTCGATCCAGACCTCGGTGATCGACGGGCCGTCGGTGAACAGTTCGCCTTCGACCACGGTGAAGTTGGCCATGTAGCCGGGACGCAGCCGCCCGGCCCGATCCGCCAGGCCCAGGAAGGCCGCAGGCTCGGTGGTCAGTCCGGCCAGCGCCTGGTCGACACTCAGGCCGCGCTCGATCGACGTCGCCAGCTTGGCGAAGATCTGAGCCGGCTGGGACAGACCGTGACTGGTCAGGATCGGCGCTGCCCCCGATTCGACCAGGCGAATCGGATTGTCGGGCGCGGAGCGCCAGTGCCGAAGCACCTCCAGAGAGACGTTGCGATCGTCTTCACCCTTCACATCGGGCGGCTCGGGGAAGTCGAGCGGAAGGATATGTCGAATCTCGCGACTTGCGATGCGATCGAGGCGCTGGTATTCCGCGCCGTGACCGACGATGACCAGGTCGATGTCTCCCTCCGGGATGAACTCCAGGATTCGCAGCGTATCGAGGGTGTCCGATGCCTTGAAGATCAGCGGCGTGGTTCCCTCGAGGGCTGGTGCCAGCGAGTCGAGACCTTCGAACCAGGCGGGCCGTGCCTGGGCCGGGTTGCGCTGCCAGGCGGCTCGAGCCTGGCGCTGCCACCTCGCGTCGTCGAGGGTCTGACGGAGCAGTGCGACGGCACCCATCAGCGAGTTTGGAAAGGAGCGACCCGCGGCCCGAACCTCGAAACTCGCGAACTGGCCGAAGCGATCGTCAAGGAGGTTGGCCGTCAGACCGCCGTCACCGAGGTTCGCGACCAGCCCGCTGCCGCGCAGCAGACCGACGCTATTGCTGAGAAGCGCGCTGGTGAAGCCCGCCTGGCGCAGTGCCTCGACCCGATCCTGTGGCCAGTGCTGCGCGGTCACTGCATGGTCGGGTCTGATCAGCGGGTGACGCCCGGGCGGCGCTTCTTCGCGGTCTTCGGACGATTCTTCCGGCGGTTCGAGGGGGACGTAGGCATCGATCAGGCCGGCGTAGATCGTCACCGGATCCTGCCCCTCTTCCCGCTCGAAGCGATGAATTCGGGCATCTTCAGGCGGGGCGACGTCGCTGCCGACCGCTTCGATGATCCCATCGCGAATCACCAGGGTGCCGGTTTCGATGACCTGACCGGGCTCGATGACGATGCGCACGTCGACGAGGGCATGCACCCCCGGGGCCGATTGGCGCAGGTCGAGGGCCAGCGCGTGGCCGACCTGGAGGGCCAGCAGGGCTGTTAGAAAAAGACGCAAGAGGGATTCTCCGGGTTCGATCAGACAACGAAAGGCAATGGTACCGGGTTTCTCGGCCCCGCGTTCGCTGGGTGGATAGTGGCTCAGGACTCCGGATCCTGTCGGCCGGGCTGGGTGAAGAAATAGCCCTGGAAAAACTCGATGCCGGCTTCATGCAGCCAGCGAAACTCCTCGACGGTTTCGACGCCACTCGCGATGACCGTGATTCCGAGATCCCGGCACAGGCTTACCGCGGCCTTGACGATGGCCCGGTTTTCCCGGCGCTCGTGGATTCGCTCCACGAGCCGATGAGCGATCTTGAGTTGCTCGGGCTGGAACTGGGCCACCGGCCGCAGGTCGGCATCCCGGCGACCGAAGTTGTCGATCAGGGTCAGAAAGCCCGCGTCACGAATGGTCTTGTGGACCGTTTCCAGTGACTCGCGGCTGCCGATGGCACTCAGGTTGTTCAGTTCGAGCACGATGCGATCGAACTCGATGCCCTGGCGGCGCGCGACGTGGCGGCAGACCTCGACCACCTCCTCGACGTTGCCCGCCTTGATGTCGCTGCAGTTGAGATGAAGGCGAGCGTCGATATCGAAGCTCGTCGCCGCTTCAATCGCCCGGATCCGGCAGGCCTGGTCGAAGTCGAAGCGTCGATCATGCTGCACCCGGCTCATGACCAGGGATGCCGGCTCGTTCTCCGTGCCGCGCACCAGCGCCTCGTAGCCGACGATTTCCTGCTCGGTCGCGTCGACGATGGTCTGGAAGGCAAAAGTGATGTCGGAGCCGACGAGTTGGTGGTAGCGGCGAATCTGACCGTAGAGGTCCAGGCGAGATTCACGGCGGGCGGTGTCGCTCATGCTGTATCCCTGCTTCTGATGACGACGGGGCGAAAGTTCGGGGAATTGTAGCGATTCTGCAATATCGGCGCAGATCAATCGCTCGACTGGTGATCTGCCCCGCAGCGCCAGACCCGGCGTTGCCAGACCATCCAGGCCGCCAGAGCGGTCAGGGCGATGAGCAGAACCCACTGGTACTGGTTGCCGAAGCGCTGGACCGTCGCCATGACCATCACGCAGCCCAGACCGGACAGTGCAGAGATCGTGACCGGATGCTCCTTCCCGCCTTGATGGACGTGCCAGTTTCGAATCATGAAGCTCAGTGGTGCGGCGGCCGCGAGGCCCAGCCCCAGCCCGGGCAGGACCGGACCCGGTGCAATGATCAGCCAGCCGGCGATGAGCAGGCTGGTGACCAGGATCGCGCCGGCGAGAGATCGAATCAGAACGATCAAGCGATCAATTGTCCGTCGCGCGCCGCCGGAACCAGACTGCTGCGCTGAGCAGGATCGCGGCCAGCACGAGACCGATCCACATTTCCGGACGCAGCAGCTGTTCGCCAAGAGCCGAGAAGCTCATGAACAGCTCCTCACTGAATTCGACGTCGCTCATGTCGTCACCGAATTCCACGTTGATGTTCATCGGCAGGACACCGGTCCCGAGGCGTTTGAGCAGGATCAGGCCAAGATTGAGCCCGGGCAGACTCATGCTGGTCGCAAAAGACCAGGCATGCTGAATGAAGGAAATCGCCGCTGGAACGCCGATGGCGATCAGTATCGGCAGGCGTGGAGCCCAGGAGGAGCAGAAGAGCAGCCAAGCGTAGATCGGCAGCAGCCAGAGCGCCTGTACCAGCAGGCCGAGGAGCATGATCGTCCACAGCTTCGGCAGGCTGGCCGGTAGCCAGAGCGTGGTCAGGGGGTTGACGCCGGCCAGGAACGCGTATCCGGTGGCGATCAGGAGCAGTGCCAACTGAGTCAGGATGATCGCGGCGAAGAACGATGCCGGAATCAGCAGGCAGGCGGTCATCACCTTCGATGCGACCGTCATCCGATCCGAGACCGGAAGCGACTTCCAGTACAGGATGGAGCGGTCCTTGCGGTCGTCGAACAGACTGCCGGCCAGATAGAACAGGATGACCAGCAGCATAAGCTGGAAGAATATGGTCGAGGCCGAAAACAGCGTCCCGGATACCAGCAGGCGGCGTTGCTCGGGTATCTGGTCCGCGAGCGTTCGCAGGGCATTGCCGGTCAGCGCCATTTCGGCGTCGATACGGCCCCCGATGATCAGTGTGATGATGACGAACAGGATGATCAACGCGCCGACGGCCAGGGGGGTCCATTTGAACGCGATCGGGCTCTCCCAGAGCTCCCGGCGCATCAGGGTCAGAAGCAAGCTCAGCTTTTCGCGGATCATGCTGCGTCCTCCGCGAAGTCGGCCATGGGTTCTCGATCCGTCATCAGGGCGACGAACAGGTCGGCCACGCTCGGCTTGTGGATTTCGCCCAGTTCGGCCAGTCGACCCGGGTCGGCCTGGTCGAAGAGGAAGATATGGCGACCGAACATGACCCGCTCGTGCAGCGGGTCGAGTGCCCGGGCCTGCTCGGCCTGATCGGACTTGACCATGAGCTCGGTGTAGCGCTCCTGTACGTCGTCCATGCTGCTGTTGAGAATCAGCTTTCCGTCCTTGATGAAGATCAGATCGGTCAGGATGTGTTCGACTTCTTCGACCTGGTGGGTCGTGATCAGGATCGTTCGCTGCTCGTCGAAATATTCGTTGAGCAGGTTGGAGTAGAACTTCTTGCGGAACAGGATATCGAGTCCGAGCGTTGGCTCGTCGAGCACCAGAAGCTTGGCGTTGATCGACATGACCAGGGCAAGATGAAGCTGGACGACCATGCCTTTCGAGAGCGCCCTGATCTTGCTGTTGTGCTGAATCTTGGTTTGCTTGAGATAGTGCAGGCAACGCTCGCGGGAAAAACGCGGATGCAGTTTCTCGGTGAGATCGATGATCTGGCGCACCCGCGCCCAGCGCGGCAGAACCGCTACGTCGGCGATGAAGCAGACGTCCTGCATCAGTTTGTCGCGCTGACGCGCCGGGTCCAGGCCGAGCACCGATAGTTCACCTTCGTAGCGGCTCAGGCCGAGGATCGCTTTCAGCGCCGTGGTCTTGCCGGCACCGTTGGGGCCGATCAGGCCGACGATGCGCCCGGTGGGTATGTCAAGATCGATGCCGTCGAGCGCCCTGGTCTGGCCGAAGCGCCGCCGCAGATTGCGGGCCTTGATGGTGCTGGTCATGACTCAATCATCCTTCTCTTCAGTTGATTGCCGCAGTTGCTCGCTGTCGAGCAGCTCCTGGACGGACAGGCCAAGCCCCTTGATCCGGTTGACCAGTCGCGGCCATTCTTCATTCAGGAAGCGCTCGCGCTCGCTGGCCAGGAGTTGCCGGCGAGCGCCCTGGCGGACGAACATGCCGACGCCTCGACGCTTCTCGACCAGTTCGTCATCGACCAGCGACTGATAGGCCTTGGAAACGGTCAGCGGGTTGATCTGAAAGTCCACCGCGACCTGCCTGACCGAGGGCAGTGGCTGTTCCTCGCCGAGCGTGCCGTCGAGTATCGCGGCGACCGTCTTTTCGCGCAGCTGCCAGTAGATCGGCTGGTTATCGTCCCAGTGAGTGCTCATTGGGCGGTTTAGCGCAAAGTCGGTAGCCAGGGCAGCAGAAAACCGGATCGACCGTTGACCGGCTGGTCGGATGCACCCGAGCGCGTGGGTTCCGTCCTGGTCGCATTGTCTTTTGGCGGCAGCTCGGGCACTTTGATGACGACGTCAACCGAGTTTTCAGTCGAAGCATCGGCCTTGATGCTCTCGAGGCGGTTCTGGATGTCGGAGGTGAACGCCAGGCCCAGACAGATCGCGGCGGCTACGGCAGCCAGCCCGTGAGGGATCTTCAGGTTCCTGTGTCTGACGAAAGGTAACATCGCGAGTCTCCTGGTGCGGTCCGTCGTGTTGGTGTGTTACTCTACTACAACACCCCAACAGAGTCAAGCAACAGCGCTGATCAAGGCCTGCGTATCGTCGCCGGGGCTGTGGGGAGATCGGTTCTGTTAGAATGCCTGGATGTGAACTACCGGGTTGTGGGCACTGGTCGTAGCCTTCGATTCCCGACCACCCATCCTCATCGAATCTGAAGGAGTAATTCAATGCGTACCATACGAGTCATCACCGCCGGGCTGGCGGCAGTATCCTTTGTTGCCGGCGCTGTCGCGCAGGAGCTGGAAACGCCGGAAGATCGTCTCAGCTACACCGTGGGCATGGACATCGGCCAGTCACTGGCAGACCAGGATCTCGAGCTAGATATCGACCTGCTCGTCGAAGCGCTTCGGGCCACCTATGCGGGAGAGGAAACCCGCTTGACCCGCGAAGAGGCGCTGGCCGAGCGGGATGCCTTCATGCAGCGCCGGCAGCAGGAGATGGAAGAACAACGTAACCTGGATGCGACCCGCAATCTCGAGGAAGGTCAGGCCTTTCTCGCACAGAACCGCGAGCGCGAGGGAATCATGGAAACCGAATCGGGCCTGCAGTACCGCGTGCTCGAGGAAGGCGAAGGTGCCAGCCCCGCAGCGAGCGACACTGTCACGGTCCACTATCGGGGTACCTTGATCAACGGGACCGAGTTCGACAGTTCCTACGCCCGTGGCGAGCCGGCCACCTTCGCGCTGAATCAGGTCATTCCGGGCTGGACAGAAGGGCTCCAGCTGATGAAAGAAGGTGCCAAGTATGAGTTCTTCATTCCGTCTGACCTGGCCTATGGCGAGCAGGGGCGTCCGGGTCCGATCGGTCCGAATTCGACCCTTGTATTCGAAGTCGAGCTGATCGAAGTGCAACAGCGCGAGGGTTGATAACCCGCGTCAACTGGTGCAGAAGGTTCCCTGACCGATGGGTTCTTTGCAGGATGCCCTGCTCAAGGCAGGGCTTGCCGAAGAAAGGAAAGTCCAGTCCGACCGCGCACAGCGCGGCAGGGCTGGCTCGAAGGCCGGCAAGCCGCACGCCGGGGGCCAACCGGGAGCGAAGAAAAAGAAGCAGCACCGCAGCGCCGAACAGTCGGACCTGGCGCGAGCCTATCAGGCTCGCCGCCGGGCCGAGGCGAAAGAAAAGGAAGAGCGCAAGAAACAGCGGGTCGCCGCGCAGGAGGCCCGCCGCAAACGCAATCTCGAGCTCGATGGCATCGTTCGTGGCAACACCCTGAATCGAAAGGAAGCGGAAGTCCCGCGCTATTTCGAGCATATGGGCCGGATCCGCCGGGTGATGTGCACAAGTGAACAGCGTGAACAACTCAATGGCGGCCAGATCGGGGTGGTCAATCTGCGCGGCAGCTACTTGCTGGTCGATCTAGAAACGCTCGATCGATACCGGGAGGTCGCCCCCGACCTGGTACCGGAGTTGAGCGGGCACAGCGAACCTGAAGACGACGGCAGTCACTATCCACCGGTGCCTGACGATCTGGTCTGGTAGGTTCTTTCGGTTTCCGGGATCAAGGATCAAGGATCAAGGATCAAGGATCAAGGATCAAGGATCAAGGATCAAGGATCAAGGATCAAGGATCAAGGATCCAAATGCGCTGCTGGTGAGCATTCAATCGCTCGTTCCGTTCAGCGAAGAGGGCAGTCTCCGAACCTCAAGCCTCAAGCCTAAAACCTAACCTGATTAGCGTCGTGTCTCAGTGGCATATGGATTGGTATCTCTCAGAACCTTTTCGGTCAAGGTGTGGCAGGCCACTGAAGCCACAATGAGCTTGTGCATGATACCGGGCATGCTTCCGCGCCGGTTAAAGCGCCAGGTGGCTTCGTTCAAATATCGGTGCGCGTATTTGTGTTGTCGGATGGCGTGATAGCGCCCATCCATGGCTCGCTTGATGTTGCCCAAGACGGTATTGACCCATTTCATGCGCG
>Ga0208112_100117_pt1 | contig 135994 bp, 126 predicted proteins | sample HotLakConsoUCCLE_FD_184736 | JGI IMG/M metagenome (GOLD analysis project Ga0208112, IMG submission 184736) | Hypersaline microbial mat communities from Hot Lake, Washington, USA - Hot Lake Consortium UCC-LE (SPAdes) (version 2) ...
GAGCGATATCGAACGTTGGAACTGGGTCATGGCAATTTTGAACCGTAAGTCGCTGAATGTAGGCTAATAATGACCCGCGGCCTTCTCAAAACCTGAGAAACACTGAGACACGACGCTAATCAGGAAAAGATTTACCTTGAGTGCCTCGAACGCATCCGAGCGAAAGAGGAATCGAGCTCAGTCCGTGTAATCACGCCATCGCCGTCAAGATCAGCCCGCTCGAGCATCGGGCTGCCGATCGCGTTGAACTCCTCGCCTGAAATCGCGCCGTCCGAGTCGGCATCCAGGCTGTCGAAGCGCTCGCCGCCCCGACCTCGCATTCGTCGAGCGTTTCCGGGGGAAACCGATTCTCGCCACGCCTCGAGTTCGTCGGAATCCAGCCGTCCATCCTCGTTCCGGTCGGCCCGAGAAAACCGCTGCTCGCGCACGGTAGAAAGTTCGGCCTGCGTGATTCGGCCGTCTTCATCGAGATCATGAGTCTCGAAGATGCGTTCGAGCATCTGCTGGGCGCGTGGGCCGGGACCCGAAGCGTGCGTGATGTCGATTGACAGCAATATTGCGGATATCAATGACAAAGATCCGATGATCAGTCGGCTCATTTTCGTCTCTCCTCCAGGGCAGTGACCCAACGTTTTAAACGCCCGTGGCGTGAGCTGGTTGACAAATGGCCAATGACACCGCACCACTGGCGAGCCACCAGCCACACAAAATCTTCACAAATGTCAGGGAATTGCTGACCGAGTTCCTGCTCTAATCGCGGGTTGGCCGCTGAATCATCACAAGACGGAGTCAGGGATTTTCATGAAGAAGGGATTGGGCATAGCCGGCGCGGCCTTACTGTTGACAACGCTGGTCTGGTGGCTGTGGCCAGGACAACAGGTCGCTCCAACAGGAGAAATCGAGACGGTAACGGTCGATCGCGGCGATATCACCCGGATCGTTTCGGCCGTGGGTTCGGTGCGCGCGCTGAATACCGTCGAGGTCGGTTCTCAACTCTCGGGCCAGATCGATCGTCTCGTGGCCGACTTCAATACGGAGGTCCTGGCCGGCGATCTGCTCGCACGGATCGATCCGCAGACCTTCGAGCGCCGGGTGCAGGAGGCCGAAGCCAATCTGGCCGTGGCGCGCGCCAACGTATCGATCCAGGAGGCCGGCATCCGCAAGGCCGAGGTCAATCTCGGCAATGCACAGCGGGAGTTCGAGCGCCAGCAGTCCCTGGTCGAGCGCGGCCTGATCTCCGATTCCGCGCTGGACCTGACCGAATCACAGTTCCTGTCGGCCCAGTCCGACCTGGAAATCGCCAGAGCCCAGAAGCGCAACGCCGAGGCGAGCGTGCTGCAGCGAGAGGCCGCGCTCGAGTCGGCCCGGATCGATCTGGAGCGCACCGAAATCCGCTCGCCGATCGACGGCGTGGTGATCGAGCGCGCGATCGATCTGGGCCAGACCGTCGCGGCCAGCCTGCAGGCCCCGCTGTTGTTCTCGATCGCGCAGGACCTGAGCGAAATCCAGATCGAGGCCAGCGTGGACGAGGCCGACATCGGCAGCGTCACGGAAGGTGCGCCGACCCGTTTTACCGTTGATGCGTTCCCGGACCGCGAGTTCGAAGGCCAGGTCACTCAGGTCCGCCTTGCGCCGGTGGAGCAGAACAATATCGTGACCTACACCGTCGTGATCACGGCCGAGAATCCAGGGCAGCGCCTGCTTCCCGGCATGACCGCGAGCATCGACATCGTGACCGGCGTGCGCGAGAACGTGCTGCGCGTCGCCAACGCGGCGGTTCGATTCCGCCCGCCCGAGGACATGATCGCCGAGGCTGGCGAGGGTGCCGGCGAACAGGGCGGGCGCGGCAATCCGGGCGCGCAACTCATTGAAATGCTGACCGAGATGGGCGTCGACGAGGCACGTCGCGAGACGATCCAGTCGGAAATGCGCGAGGTCTTCGGCTCGCTGCGCGGCCTGTTCATGTCCGGCGCCGACCGCGAGACGATCCGCGAGCGGATCAGCGCGGCCACGCGTGAGGTCATGCTGCGCAACCTGAACGAAGAAGAAATGGAGATCTACGAAGCGCGCCAGCGCGAAATGGAGTCCACTCGTCCGGCAACGCTTTACAGCCGGGGAGAGGATGGCCTGTTGACGCCGCGCCGGGTCCGGCTCGGGATCGCCGACGATCGCTTTACCGAGATCGCGGGCGGACAGCTCGGTGAAGGCGATGAGGTGGTCACTCGACTGCCACGCGAGCGCTCGGAATGAGTGTACGCGGCGACCGGAATCCAGTCCTCGTCCGGGCCCGGAACCTCGGCAAGGACTACGTCATGGGCGACAACCGCGTTCAGGCGCTCAAGTCCGTCGATGTCGATATCCAGCGCGGAGAATTCGTCGCCATCATGGGGCCGTCCGGTTCGGGCAAGTCGACGTTCATGAACCTGGTGGGCGCGCTGGACCGACCGACGCGGGGTGAACTTTCGATTGCCGATCGCGACATCTCGAAACTGAGCCGCGACGAGCTGGCGGCGCTGCGCAACCAGGTGCTCGGCTTCGTGTTCCAGCAGTTCATGCTCCTGCCCAGGACCAGCGCGCTGGACAATGCCCGGCTGCCGCTGATGTACACCCGGCTGCCGGCCCCGGAAAAGGATCGCCGCGCCCGGGAAGCGCTGCAGCGGGTGGGCCTGGCCGAGCGCATGGATCACACCCCGGCCCAGCTTTCCGGCGGCCAGCAGCAGCGTGTCGCCATCGCCCGGGCCCTGGTCAACCATCCGCGCATGATTCTCGCCGACGAACCCACCGGCGCCCTGGACACCGTCACCGCCAACGACATCATGCAGCTTCTGACCGAATTGAACAATGAAGGCGTGACGGTCATTCTGGTCACGCACGAAGAAGAGATCGCCGAACACGCCCGACGCATCATCCGCTTCCGGGACGGCGAGATCATCAGCGATTCGAGCCGCTCCGAAGGGGTCGCCACATGACCAGCGCGAGCTCCGAAGACACACTCGACCTGAGTACCGGCGGCGTCAATCTGAAGGCGAGCATGAAAATCGCGCTGCGCGCGATCCGGACCAACTCGGTTCGCAGCATCCTGACCATGCTCGGCATCGTGATCGGTATCGGCGCGGCGATCGTAGCGGTATCGATCTCACAGGGTGCCGGCGAGCAACTCAAGGCGCAGATCTCGGCGTTTGGCACCCATACCCTGCAGATTCAGCCAGGTTCGAGCTTTTTCGGCGGAAGATCGCGGGGTGCCGGCACCGCCCGGCCGGTCACCCAGCGCGACGTCGTCGCGCTGCGCGAGAACAGCGCCTGGGTCGAAGCGGCCTCGGCCCGACTGAGTTCAAGCGTGAGCCTGGTGAGCGGCGGCGCCAACTGGACCAGCATCGCGCACGGCGTCAATGCCGAGTACCGTCTGATCCAGGACTGGGACCTGGCCTCGGGCCGGATGTTCGAAGAAGGCGAAGTGCGAAGCGCGGCGAAGGTGGCGGTGATCGGCCAGACCATCGCCAGCGAACTGTTCGGTGGCTCCGACCCGGTCGGTGCGCGCCTGCGGGTCGGCCGCACGCCGATGACCGTGATCGGCGTTCTGGAAGAGAAGGGCGCGACGAGCTGGGGCCAGGACCAGGACGACGTGGTCTGGGTGCCGGTCGAGACGATGCGGCGCAGTATTTCGCGCGGCTCCAGTACCGTGCCCGACGATGCCGGGCGCGTCTACATCAGGATCTGGGACGATCTTGACGTGCTCGAGGCCCAGGCCGTGCTCGAGGAACAGATGCGCGAGCGCCGCGACCTGCAGCCCGGGGCGGAAGATGATTTCGTCGTCATCAACTTCGCCGAGTTCATTCGCGCCCGCAATGAAACCGAATCCCTGCTCGGCTTTCTGCTCGCCGCGTTTTCGGTCACCTCGCTCATTGTCGGCGGCATCGGCATCATGAACATCATGCTGGTATCGGTCACCGAGCGCACGCGCGAGATCGGCCTGCGCCTGGCCATCGGTGCGCGCCAGCGCGATGTGCTGACCCAGTTTCTGGTCGAAGCGACCTTGCTCGGCCTGCTCGGCGGAGTGTTCGGAATGCTGCTCGGCGTCGGCGGCGCGCATCTGGCCGCCCAGCTTGGCGAGTTCCCGATCCTGATCGATCCGCTGACCCTGGTCGCCGCCGTCGGCATCGCCGCCCTGATCGCGATCTTCTTCGGCTTCTACCCGGCCAGAAGAGCCTCGCGCCTGGAACCGATCGAGGCCCTGCGCTTCGAATAGCCACTCAAACCGAAGGCAGCAAGGAGCTCTGCATGAGTTCGATGTTCTGGACGATCTCTTCGTCCTCTTCGGTGAAGTAGGCAAGATGGAACATCGCATCGCCCTCCTGAACCAGCGGGATGTTCTGCTTGCCGATGATGATGCCGGAGCGCAGGGCGCGCACGGTGGCGAAGACCTTTCCGAACGGGTTGCCGATCCGGGCCAGCGCATCGCCCTTCTGAACGTGGTCGCCGAGGTTCTTCAGGCTGTTGACGATGCCGCTGGCGTTGGCCCGCGTCCACGCACTGGTGTTGGCGACGAACGGGCTGACCGTTCCGGTCCCTTTCCGACCTCGTCTTTTCGTCGTCATGCCGAGCTCGGCGAGCACGTTCTGGATGCCCCGAATACCGGCGCGAATCGACAGCTCGTCGAAGCGCAGGGCCTGGCCGGCTTCGTAGAGCAGGATACGCGTGCCCAGATCGACGGCCGCCTCGCGCAGAGAACCGTCCCTCAGGGTGGAATTGAGCAGCACGGGCACGCCGAACACCTCGGCCAGGCGTCGGGTTTCTTCGTCGGTCAGATCGGCCCTGACCTGCGGCAGGTTCGAGCGATGGATAGCGCCGGTGTGCAGGTCGATGCCGTACTGGCAGTGGGACACGATCTCGGAAAGGAAGGTATGCGCCACGATTCCGGCCAGCGAGCCCTTCGTGGAGCCCGGGAAGCAGCGGTTGAGATCGCGCCGGTCCGGCATGTAGCGACTCTGGTTCAGCACCCCGTAGACATTGACCATCGGAACCAGAATCAGAGTGCCTGCGGACAGGCGGAGCGTCTTCATGCGGATCAGTCGACGGACGATTTCGATGCCGTTGATTTCATCGCCATGCACCGCCGCCGATACGAACATCGTCGGGCCCTCGCGCTTGCTCCGGATCACGTGCACCGGCATCGAGATATCGGTATCCGTGTAAAGGCGCACGACCGGCATTTCGATCTGCGCGGTCTTGCCCGGAGCGATGCGCTGACCGCCGATGATGAGATCTTTCATTGCGCTTTTTTCCGAAACACGCCTCGACAGGCTCGTCGAAGAGGACCTCGACACTTTACCGCTATGGCCGGCACGCCGGGGATTTTCGTCGACGACCGACAGACCATCTCGATCAGGAATGGCGTTCCAGGGCATCAACGGAGACGGGCTGTTTCGCGACCGACTGCAGCAGCGGCACGGAAGAAGCCCGGAATCCGACTGATCAGGTATCCCTATACTGACATCCTCGTGACGTTCGGAGCAGTCCATGCGAATCTTTCTCACTGTCGCCGTTTGGGTTATCGGTCTGGATATCGAGTCGTCGGTCGCTCAGTCCGATGCAGACCTCACCAGCATGGTGCGGGTAGAACTCGAGTCCGGCTTTCGGCAGCACACCGGCCTTGGCTTCAAGTCGTTTCGCTGCGACTTCGGGGCCGCCAGCCGTCTCCCGCCGGAGTTCGAGTGCGAAGCCGTGGACGACGAGGACGATCGCTTCTTCTACCGAATCTGGGAGGGCAATGATCGGCTGGATGGCAGCATCGAGGTCTGGCAGCCGGTCGGACAACTCTATCCAGAAGGGGTGGCCTGGCTGCGCGGCCCGATCGATGCGTTCCTGGACGCGCTTGAAGAAGACGACCCTCAGCCACTCATCGAAACGCTCAGCCCCGCTCTGGCGCGGTCGATACCGGTCGCCGCCACCTGGAGCGAGCTCGAGGCGTTGCGGAGCGGCATCGGCGCGATTCGCGAGCGATCGCCGGTTCTCCACAGCAACGTCAGCGCCGATGTGCATGCGGTCGAATACCGGATCGTTGGCGAGCAGGCGGCGCTGGTCGGCCGCTTCCGAATCGAGGGCTCCGCGGATGAGGAGCCGGAGATCACGGCTTTTCTGCTGACGCCCGTCGCTGGTTCGCCGATGCACCTGAGTCAACTCGAAGCGACAGCAAGCCGGAGCCTGGCGCCCTTTTTCGGCCAGCCGATCCAAGAAGTGCGCATACCGCTGGATGCGCTGTCGCGAACCGGGGACGCCGTCGAGGGTGAGGTCGCCCTGAGCGACGGCTCGACGATTGCGGTCCGAACCGAGCAAAGCGCCCCGTCGACGGACTTCGATCGCAACGATTACCGATTCCAGATTCTCGAAGCCAGCTGGCTGGTTGCACGCCACCTGGCCGGCGGCGGCGATGCCGACGCCAGGGTCAGCTGTCCTGAGCGAACGGTTACCGACGGCGGCAGCCTGATCTGCACAGCGGAGGGCGCGAACGGCATCGAGCGTTTCGAACTTCGGCGGCGCGGCGGTGAGCACCGCCTGCTGGCACTTGAGGATTGAACCGATCATCCCTTCAGACCCCGCAATTCAGCAGGAATCGTCCGGTCAACTTCTATCGCTGACAGAGGGCCGAACCTTCTATCGCGTCGATGGTCCGGACCACGGGCGGCCACTGTTGCTGATCCACGGCGCAACCGTGCCGCACTGGGAATTCGACTACATCGCGCCGATACTCGCCAACGCCGGCTTTCGCGTCTATCGGTTCGACCAGTACGGGCACGGTGAATCGGATCGACCGCACGGGCGCTACGATCTTGAGCGTTTCGTGCGCCAAGCGGAGGAGTTCATCGAAGCGTTGGAGATCGAGTCCCGGCAGCTGGTCCTGTGGGGACACTCGATGGGTGCCGCCGTATCATCCGCGCTGGCCGCCCGGCTGCCGGACAAGCCGGCCGCACTGGTGCTGATGGCCCCGATGCTGGACTTCAGCGCGGTCAACCCGTACTCGCGGTATCTGAACTGGCCGATTGCCGGTGAGCTGCTGATGACCCTGTTCGGGCGGCGGGCACTGCGCGAGCGGCGACGGCGGCGCTATACGGCGATCGGCCGGACCGAGCTGATCGAGCGCTTTCACGAGCAGTCCCGTCAGGCTGGCTTCTGGCGCGCCTTGCTGTCAATGGAGCGCCACGGGGCGCTCGGAGATCAGCGCAAGGCCTACCAGGCAGCCGCAGAACGCGGCCTGGTGCCGATCGTGATCAACGGCAGCGCCGACCCCATCGTGCCGCCCGCCGACGTGCAGCAGATCGTGACCCTGTTCAGCGCGGCCCGCCATATCGAGCTCGTCGGACTCGAGCACAACCTGATGCTGACCGATCCGTCCACGGTTGCGGAAGCCGTGCTGAAGCAGCTTTGATGGATTCGATAGCGGGCTTTGAAAGAAATTTGTTCCTGCGCTGGTCTGTACCATCATTCCCTAACGAAGCAGCGCGATTCATGTCGACCTTCGACCGCCGAATGATCGGGTTACTGGCAATCCTGCTGGCGGGCCTGGCCAGGCCCGCCCTTTGCGAGAACGCAGAATTGTATGCACCGTTCCAGGTCATGCTGGATCGGCATTTGACCGAGCAGGGCCTGCCCTGCGGCGGCCTTGTGTCCTGGTTCGACTACGGCGGCGCTCTGGCCTCAGCCGAGACAACAGACCTCATCGCAGCACAGGATGCCAACCTGTCCGGCTTTGATCCAGAGGGCCTGACGACTCGAGAGGCAGCGATTGCCTTCTGGACCAATGCCTACAACTACTTCATGCTGCAGCACATTCTGACCCACCCTCAGAATGGCGAAGTGGTAGCCAGCGTGCGCGACTTCGGCAACCTGTTTCAGCCCTATCGGGTCTTCGGCCTCAAGCGCTTCAACGTCGGCGGAACCGAGCACTGGACGAAACACTATGACTGGAGGCTCAACACAGCAGAAAACCTGTCAGATCACTCGGACTGTTGAGCTCAATCGTAGACCTCTCCCAGAGCCAGCGCGCGTCGACGTTGGGCTGCAGCCGGATCAGCGAGCAAGCTCAGTCGTTCACTTTCTACCCTGAGGCCCAGAGCACGCGATGCGCTACCGAAGTCCGGGGCCGCAAGACTTTGGATTGCGCGGTCGTACTCTTCCTGCCAGACCTCGGGCAGGCTCAGCTCGCCCAGGCGTGCGACCAGGGTCCGGGCCGTCCAGCGGCGCGAACCGTCGTCGATGCAGCAATCGGCAAAGGCAGCCAGCGTACGGTCGAGGGTATGTTGATGCCCGCTGGCCTCGCGCAGTCGATGATCGACGCGTAGAAAAAATGCCGCCCCGGACCAGTAGACCCGGCGAAACGCATTCAACCGCCACATTCTGGGGCTGAGCTCGACGAGTGATTCACCCTCGCCGACCGGATCATCGAAGCCGCGCTGGAATCCCGCGAGCAGCCTGCGCCAGGCCTCATCGGCATCGATCACGCCGGCTCTGGCCTGCAGAAAATACTGATAGTAAGACGCGAGTCCCTCGGCGAACCAGATGTCCTGATTGCCCGAGAACGGCAGCAGCAGGTGAGCGAACTCGTGGTAGGCATGCCATTCGTCGATCAGTTCCGCCACGCTGGCTGTCGGGGAAACCCGAAAATGCACCTCCGGGGGAGAGTTTCGTCGCACCCAGCCGAACGTGATCGGCTGTCCCTCAGGTCCTTCATGCAGTTCGACCCGGACTTTTTGGACCGGGAACTGGCCACCCACGGAAGACACCGCGTCGACGGCAATGTCGATCCATTTTCGCCATTCGGCGGCCGGCCGCTGCAGAGCTGGATCGACGACCAGCTCCAGCTCGGGCCGATCGGGCCAGACGACCGACGGGCTCAGCATGAGCGCCAGCAAACAGCAAAGTCGCCATAGTCGATTGGCGCATGGATTGGATGGCATGTAACCTCGGTGATCGGGCGAAAAGGCGAGCTAGTGCATCGACAGAACGGGAAATCGCTTCCGTCTCCAGCATCATCATGAGACTTCAACCCGAGTCGATCCGGGATGAACGGCGCGAAGACTCCGTCTTGATGTGCGTTATTGACCGCGCTGCTTCGGCTGCTAGTTTCTCTGACCCGAACATCAGGAAAGGAAGGCACCAATGGCGTCCGAATCGAAACGCTCGAAAAATGCCGAACTCCATCGCATGGTCATGGACGACCATGTTTGCCCCTACGGCATCAAGAGTCGGCACTTGCTTGGCAAGCACGGGTTCGATGTCGACGATCACTGGTTGACCAGTCGCGAGGAGACCGACGCCTTCAAACGCAAGCATTCGGTGTCGACCACGCCGCAGACCTTTATCGACGGCGAACGGATCGGGGGCTACGACGAGCTTCGCGCGCACTTGGGTGAGGCCCGGCCCGACAAGCAGGACACCAGCTACCGTCCCGTCCTGGCCATATTCGCCACCGCCCTGCTGATGGGGCTGGCGATCAGTTGGGCAATGTTCGGCACGGTCTTGCATATCCGGACGCCCGAGCTGTTCATTGCCACGGCGATGTGTCTGCTCGGCGTTCAGAAGCTGCAGGACGTCGAGAGCTTCAGCACCATGTTCCTGAACTACGATCTGCTCGCGCGCCGGTGGGTCCCCTACGGCTACCTCTACCCGTTCGGTGAAACGCTGGCCGGGATATTGATGATCGCCGGCGCACTCGTGTGGCTGGCCGCACCAATCGCCCTGTTCATCGGAACCGTCGGTGCGATCTCGGTCTTCCGCGCGGTGTACGTAGAGAAGCGCGAACTCAGATGTGCCTGCGTCGGCGGCAACAGCAGCGTTCCGCTCGGTTTCGTATCACTGACCGAAAATCTGATCATGATGCTCATGGGGCTCTGGATGCCGATTCGCATGTACGGTCTCGGTACCTGAACAGAATGGGCCGGCATTCGGAGATCACTTTCCGGCAATCACCTCGTGGGGATCGTCGGATTCCCGATTCTGGAACGACCGGATGGCGGGATTCTGGATTACGCCATCGCGGATCCCGATAGCTCGGGAGATGGTCAGGCTCTCGGCCCATCGCTGCGGCCCGCCCGTGAGGATGGGCAGAATCGGCGTCAGTGCCGTGGAAACCTCCCAGGAGGCTTGCCCGGAACCAGGACGGCGAGTCATAGACGACGAAATTCAGTCCTGAGCTACCATTCACGGGTGGACCCTGAACGCTACCAGCGGCTGAAGAAGCTGATGATCGAGGCGATGGAGCGGCCCCCGGATCAACGGGAGCGGTTCATCGAACAGGCCTGCGGCGACGATTCCGAGATGCGGTCCGAGCTTGTGCGCCTGCTGGGCCACTCGATCAGCGACGACTTTCTGGCCAACAGCGCCCTGACGGTCGATGAGCAGCAGCAGACCGAGTCGATGATCGGTGCGCGCATCGGGCGAATCCGCATCGACCGCCTGATTGCCCGCGGAGGCATGGGCGAGGTCTATGCCGGCCAGGACGAGCTGCTGGAGCGAACGGTCGCGATCAAGCTGATTCGCAATCAGTGGCGCTGGTCGGAAGCCCGGCGCGAGGCGTTTCTGGCCGAAGCCCGCGCGCTATCGGCCCTGGCCCACCCCAACATCTGCCAGGTCCACGACTTCTTCTCCGACGCCGATCGCGACGTGCTGGTGATGGAGTTCATCGAGGGCCGGACGCTGCGTGAGATCCTCGCAACCGATGGTCGGCCCGATCGGCGCACGACCCTGATCTGGGCGCAGCAGATAACCGATGCGCTGGTCAGCGCCCACGAGCAGGGCGTCGCGCATCGCGACCTCAAGCCCGACAACGTCATGCTGGCCGACAACGGCCGGATCAAGGTGCTGGATTTCGGTCTGGCCCGGAGCCTGACGACAGGGGAACAGGCGCGCGGTGAGGCGCATGCGGCAGAGGCGGCCGGCACGCCGGGATATCTGGCGCCGGAACAGGCCCTGGGTCGGCCCGCGACGCCAGCCAGCGATCTGTGGAGCTTCGGCCTGTTGCTCATTGAACTGCTGACCGGAGAGGCTCCTTACGACATCCGCAAACCGGGCCCGGCGCTCGTGGATCAGGCGCGTCGTGGCGAGGTGCGAACCCCGAAAGGCCAGCCCACCGCCGAGACCCGTCTGCTTCGGGCGCTGCTCTCGGTCGATCCCGGCCAGCGGCCCAGCGCGCGCGAAGTCCGCGATCAGCTGCGCTCCATTCTGAATCGGCCGAAACGGCGTCTGATGGCCGGTACCGGTCTCGCTGCGCTGCTGCTGTTGACCATCGGCGGGTTGCGCTACACGATCGATCTCCAGAACGAGCGCAACCGAGCGGAAGCAGCGCGGGTCGAGGCCGAGGAACTGGCGCAGTTCATGCTCCAGGACCTCTACAGCGGGCTCGATGCCGTCGGCCGCCTCGATCTGCTCGAGCCGGTGGCCGACAAGTCGATCGACTATTTCGTCACCCGACGGGCGGCCCGGGGCCTTTCGGCACCGATCGACCTCGGCACCGGGCTGGCACTGATGCGCTCGTCCCAGGTCATGTTCTACCAGGGCCGCCTGGTCGACGCGATCGAGGCGATGGAGACCTCGGTGGGGGTGCTGCAGCGACTCGATCAAGCTCCCACCGGCGATCCCGAAGTGCAGTCCCATCTGATCGAGGGGCTGATCGACCTTGCCTCTCAACTCAACAGCGCCGGACATCACGAGGCCTCGCTAGCGCGCGCTCGCGAGGCCATCGATCGGGCCGAGAGCCTGAAGAGGCAGGTCGACCAGACCTCGGACCGCCCTGAGTCCATGCATCGAACCAGCTGGGATCTCCTGCTTCGGTCATGGTACGCGCTCAGCGACAGCGCCCTGCGCGCGGGAGACTTCGGGCTGTCGATCGACAGCGCCAATCGGGCGCTGGCGTTGATCGAGGATCGGGCACCGGACCTCGAACTGATTGAAGAGCGCCGGGCCGACCTGAGCTGGACCCGCTGTCTGGCCCTGCTGCAGCGAGTCGAGCCGGACGGTCAGATCGAAGCCTGTCGCATTCCGCTCGAGCTTGACCGCGCCAGCCATGCGCTGGACCCGGTCAGCGCAACGGCGCGACTGAATCTGTCCAACTCCCTCTGGCTGATGAGCCAGGCCCAACTGCTGGAGGGCAACCCGACAACGGCGCTCGAATACGCCGAACGCGCGGAAGTCCTGGCCCGCGAGCTGATCGCTTGGGACCCGGAGCAACCGCGGCACGTCAACCAGTTGACCGTGATCCTGATCAGCCAGGCTCGCGCTCTGGCCGCGCTGGAGCGCGAAGATCGGAAACAGTCGATTCTCGATGAAGCCCTGACCCTGACCGAGGCGCTGGTCGGCAAAGGGGAAGATCACCTGTTTGTCCACAACCACGCCACCGTCCTGGCGTTACTGAATCGCGCCGAGCAGGCCCGGCCCTGGGCGAGGATCCTGATGGACAGCGGCTGGAATCGACCGGGATTCATCAGACTGTGCCAATCGCTGTCTCTGGATCCGCGCTGCGAGGAATTCGAGTTTTGAATCAGAAGGGGGACCACGCAATCACGCTTCTGCTGCAGCGCTGGCAATCCGGCGACGAACAGGCCCTGGACGACATCGTTCCGGTGGTCTATGCCGAACTCCAGCGCCTGGCGACCGGCCAGCTCGATCGGGACCACGGTGCCACCATACAGCCGACCGAGCTGATCGCCGAAGCCTACATTCAGCTTGTCGACGTCGAACGAGTCGACTGGAAAAGCCGGGCCCACTTCTTCTCCATGGCGGCCCGGATCATGCGCCGCGTCCTGGTCCAGCGCTATCGGCGCCGCCAGGCCGACCGCCGCGGCGGAGGCCGGCCCCTGCTGACCCTGGCTCCGGGGCACGGCGCGACCGATCACCGGACACTATCGTTCGATGCGTTGGAAGAAGCGCTCGCTGAACTCGAACGACTCGATCCCCGCCAGGCCGAAATCGTGACCATGAAGTTCTTCGGCGGGCTCACCAACAGCGAAATCGCGCAAGCGCTCGACATTTCGGAACCAACCGTCAAGCGCGACTGGGCCGCCGCCCGGATCTGGCTCTACGACGTGCTCAAGCCTGCGTTGAAGTAAAGCACCTGCTGATTGTCTGGAGTACGGGTGTCCAGTTGTTGCAACAGCATCCTTCTGTACGCAAGGTAATTCTTCGCAGCCTCGTGACGAGAACAAATCCATTCAACCACTTCCCCTCCGAGGGGAATCTTCGAAGCCAGCTTGCCGGCTCCAGCGCATAGAGCCTTGTCACCAGAGACCGTGTTCGGATCTTCCATGGTCCTTACCTCCCGGTGTCACCAACAGAATGAAATTCAGTTCATCAACCCGGCAATCACTGTTCGAAGCGGTCGCTGAAAACGCCATCCGGTGAAAAGAACGGTCCACCGAGCATCAGGATATTGTTGGCGTTGTCACGATAGACGCCGAACTGGCCCGCATCGAGACTGAGCCGCCAGCGCTGGGCATCCATCCGCTCGGCGCGCAGACCCAGGTCATACCAGCCGAAGGTACTCTCGTCGCCGGGTACGGTCGGTCCGAAGTTCCGCCAGCGCCAGTCATCGGGCTGGAAGTCCGCCCCGTGGAAGATCACTTCCAGCTCGGCCTGTGAACAGTTCGGCATCTCGAACCGGATCAAACCCAGCGGATACTCACCATTTTCGGGATCAACCGGCAGAAAGCCGGGATCGACCACTTCGCTGTTGTTGATCTGCAGACAATTTCCGCCCGTGATGGACAGGGTCCATTTCACCGAATTGCCGAGTCGGCCGTCGGCCAGGCCCGCGCTTCCCGCACGGGGAAAGACCGTGCCGCCATTGGAAGCGACCGAGCTTTGCTCGGAATCCTGCGTGCCGTCGTCATTGCCGTCGCCGACCGACTGAACCCCTGGCGAGTCGTCTTCGATGGCGGTTGATGCACCGTCACTATCGGGGTCGTCCGGCTCGATGAATTCCCAGGTGCCGGACACGGTACCGGCAAACAGGCGGAACGGCGCGCCCAGGGGCCGATCCGGAATGGCCAGGGCCAATGCGGCGTCGGACTGAAGTCCGATGCTGTAGCTGTTCCAGGTCAGGCCGCCGTCGGTCGTCTTGTAGACGCCGCCGGGGTTGGCCGCCGTGCCGCCGGCGGCAGCATAAACGGTGTTGCCGCTGGCATCCTGCGGGTCGACAAGCAGCGCGCGAACGTCTGAGCCGGCGATCCCGGTGTCGGCCTGAACCCAGGTCGCGCCCGCGTCGTCGCTGCGGTAGACGCGCCCGGCGGCACTGGCGTCGAAGTTGATGGCGGTGGCGTAAAGCCGGTTGGAGTTTCCGGGAGCGATCGCGATGGACAGCACATCCCAGTGCGAGCTGGCCGGGCCACCGACGCGGGGCAGGCCGTTGCTGCTGTGGACCCAGGTGAGCCCACCATCGGTCGACTTGAAGACCCCGTTGTTCAGGGTGGGTTCGGTCGGGAAGGTCGGATCGAAGACGAGCAGGAAGGTGCCCGCGTACATGATCGAGGGGTTGTTCGGATCGATCACCAGCGGCACGACGCCGCCGATCTGGACACAGCTCGAACCCGGGTTACCGGGGTCGAGATCCTGTCCGACCGGGATGCCGGTGTCGGAAGCCACCCAGTTCGCGCCGGCATTGGTCGAGCGATAGATTCGAGCCGCGAAAACGGTATCAGCGCACACCGGTCCGGGTGCGCTCCTCGAGAGTCGTCCGCTGCCGCCCACCAGCACGGTTTTCAGGGTGCTCGCCGCAGTCGGCGGCACGACGGCCGGACAGGGTCCCGACGCGGGCGGCGCATCGCAGCTGCGCGGATCGAGCACCACGCTGCGGACCGTGCCCATGAAGGGCCGCGTTACGGGTCCGCCCGGCGTGAAGAAGTCCGAGGTCGCGATACCGTTGTCGATCGTCGACCAGTTGACCCCGGCATCCGTGCTCTTGTAGATGCCGCCGTCGAGCGCGCCGAAATCAGGTATCGGCGAGCTTCGGCCGACGGCGTAGACATGAAAGTCTTCGGTCGTCAGTGAATCGGCATCCACCGTCGTCGGGTCGATCGCCAGGGCGCGGACCTGTTCGGCGTTGAGCCCGGTCGTGCTGGGCGCCCAGGATGCGCCACTGTCGGTGGAAATGTAGAGCGGAACAGTGGAAGAAGACGAATCACCGAAGCCGGCCAGCACGACCGAACTGTCCTGCGGATGGGGCGCCAGCGCGCGAATGATCGTGGATTCGATGCCGCCATTGCGCTCCAGCCACAGCGTTCCGTCGTTGGTGCTGCGCAAGACGCCGCCATACTCGGTCCCGGCGACCAGATGCGGCGTGGCCGGATAGTTCGGGTGGAAAGCCAGGGTCGACGCCTGCGCAGGATCGGTCCCGTTGACGGTGTAGTTGTTGGTGCTCGGATCCATCGCCACCCAGACCGGGCTGGCCACGGTTGCATCGCTGGTTCTGTGCAGCGTTCCAGACGCGCATTGCAGCCAGATCGACTCGCCCGCGCCGGGGCTCGCGCTGATCTCGCTGGCCGAGCAATTCGCGGGCAGCGGCACCTCGTTCCAGGTTGCGCCCCCATCGCCGGATGTCACTACGGCTCCGCCAACGACATAGATCCGGTTCGCGTCGCTTGGGGCTGTGACCATCTGCTGGATGAAGAACAGCAGCGGAACGACACCGGGTGAGGGGTCGAGATCGGGCAACGGGCCCGTTGCAGCCCAGGTCGCCCCACCGTCCGTGCTCTTGCGCACCATTTCGAGATCGTAGCCAGCTGAATCGTATTGGCTGGCAGCTGCGTAGATATCGCCGTTGGCGGCGATGGCGACATGATCCATATCGCCGAGCGCAAAGGTGCCGGCCGCCGAGGCGGTCCAGGAAGAGCCGTTGTTGGTGGAGACGTAAACAGTCGGTCCCGTTGCGATGGCGACGCGAGAACCATCGCCGGCACCGACATCCAAATCCCGCGGGAAGTCCGTTCCCGCCCAGGGTGCCGGCAGCGGAAACCAACTCAGGCCGAAGTCCGCCGACCGATAGGCCACCCCGGTTCCGCCGGTAAACACATAGGCCACGCTGGTCGAGCTGGTCGCGGCATCCAGATCCAGAACGGCAAGATTGGAAGGCAACCCGGCTTCCGCTCGCGTCCAGCTTCCACCACCATTGGTGGTTCGAAACAATCCGCCTCTTCCCGATGCGAGATAGAGATTGTTCGGCGACAGCGGCGAAATCACCACTTCGTACATCTGTCCGCCATGCGGGCCGTTCGTAGTCCAGACTCCGACACCCGCCAGCGCCGCCGAACTGCAAGCAAGCAATGCCAGACCGAGCAGGTTCTTGAGGATCTTCATAACACACTCCGAGGGAAACCGAGTCGCGAACCGCCGTACGAATTATGACCTGAAACGCAAGGGGTCATCTTACGTTCCAGGCCCGGCAAAGGAAAAACTGCACGAACGGGAATACTGTTGCAGAAATGGGCCAGAGCAGGTTCATCGCTGATGCGCCGACCCCGACAGGGAGCGGCCAGGCGTTGCGCCAGGAGGTAGTCCGACTCGAAATCGACCGTGCGGCGCAGACCGGGCGCATCGATCCCGACCTTGACGTAGCCGATGCCAGCAATCAGATCGGCGTTCTCCCGCCACGCCGCAGGCACTCGAACTGCCCGCGGGCAGGCATCGATGTCGAGCGTAGTAGAGGCCGAGTCACTGCCGCAGTCTAGTGGACACCGTCGTTAATCCTGTGACATTCAGAGCGTGACTGAGTCGACAGTCCACGAAACGGCCCATCCGGATGCTTCTTTTGCCGTCACCGAACGGAAACAGAATGTTCACGGAACCTCGCGGTTTTCTGCTCTACCGTCTCCGGCTGGTTCGAGCTTCGATTCACCATGGTTCGTGCGGCACTGATTCTCTCTATCGTCCTGTCACCGATGTTTGTCCCGAGCGGCCTCGCTCAATCACCCGAGAGCAATGAGTCGATGCAGGAAGAGCCGAATCGCGAGGTGCGACGACTCCGTGATCTGGCGGGGGCGACCGAAGAAGAGTGGTCAATGGACATCGGCCCACTGCCGAGCCAGGCACCCGAAGCGCTGGAGATCGCAGTTCCCCGCTTGCCCGATCCGGACCGCAACGCCCGACTGTCGGACCTGCTGGACCGGGCCCGGGCGCAGGGTCGACTCGATTCCGTCCGCCCTGAACTCGATGCCCTGATGATTGAGGTTCGCAATGCAGGAATCGAGGCACTTCAGCGACGCGACCTCGGTACTGCCCGACAGCGTCAGGCCGTTCTGCAAGTGTTGGCACCGGAACGCTCAATAGCGACGCGCATCGCCGCCGAGCTTGCGGCCATGGACGCAGAACGGGCGAGCGCCCTGGATCTGGACAGCGCTCTCTTATCCGGACGCCTCGTGGCCGAGGACGGCGACGACGCCCTGTCAAGGCTGGATGCCCTCAGCGCCCTCAACCCCCCCGAGGAACTCCTCGAGACGCGGATCGAGGCTGTCGATGCCCTGGCCAGACAGACCTTCGACGAAGCCCTGGAAGCTGGTCGCCTGGACGCCGCATCGTTGCTGATCCGGCGCGCCGGCTCGGCGACCTCGCTGGATCTTCCCGTCGAACAATGGGAGGAGCAGCTTCAGGAAAGGACCCGCGTTCAGCGCGAGCAGCTCATCGAGCAGGCGCGTTCCGCTCTGCGGGCAGGCGACGCCGAATCCGCGGCCCTTGCCCTGTCTGAACTGGAATCGGCAGCGATCCCGACCACCGTCATGAATTTCATGCGGCTTGAGCTGGAGCAGGTCGAGCAGTACGGGGCACTCCGTCCCGGTCAAGTGTTCTCGGACTTCGTTTCCGAGGGAATCGCCGGACCCGAGATGGTTGTAGTGCCGGCTGGAGAGTTCCGGCTGGGTGCGCCGACGACCGAAGTCGGCAGCTCCGACATTGAGCGACCGGAGTACAGCGCTCGATTCGACCGGGGTTTCGCGATGGCGCGCACCGAGATCACGGTCGGTCAGTACAGGACGTTCATTGAATCGACGGGGTATCGCACTGAATCCGAACGAGGTACCAGCTCGCTCATCTTCGACCTGCGGGCGGGTAGCCTCACTGCCCGCGATGCGGTCGACTGGCGCTCGGATTTCTCCGGTCTGCGGGCGGCCGACGACGAGCCCGTGGTTCATGTGTCCTGGAACGATGCCGTAGCGTACGCCGAGTGGCTGAGCGAATCAACGGGCGAAGTGTATCGTCTGCCGAGCGAGAGCGAGTTCGAATACGCCGCTCGCGCAAATCAATCAGGCCCTTACTGGTGGAGCGGACGGGCGATCGCAGCGGCGGCCGAGAACCTCTCCGGTGACCAGGAGCGTTCCAGACGCGGCCATCGGTGGACCGATTCCTTCCCGGAACACGACGACGGCTACTGGGGTCCGGCACCGGTCGGCACGTTCGAACCCAATCCATTCGGCTTGTTTGACATGTCGGGCAACGTCATGGAGTGGACATCCGATTGTTGGCGTGACGATCATTCCAACCGCCCGATCGATGGCTCCGCAATCGGGATCGCTCCATGCGACCGCCACGCCGTGCGCGGTGGTTCCTGGGCCAGCGGACCGACGCAAAGCCGATCCGCACACCGGGTCGGCGGCGAATCCGACCGCCTCGACCCGAGGATCGGATTCCGCGTGGTGCGGGAACTCTGAATCGGGATCGTACTACCGCCGCAGCGTCGGCCGAATCGCATCATTCGCGCGCGATGTATTGCGCGACCTTGTTCGTGATGCGCCAGCTGCCGTCCGCATGGATCAGGTTGAGGTAGTCGACGTAGCCGTGCTGACCGCGCTCGCCCCAGCTGAACTCGACGGTCGCATTGGCCGCCTTGCCGCATATTCACATCAGCGCGATCATCAAGCCAACCGCAGTCGCCGTGCACATGGGGACGAGCACCCACTTGCCGAACTCGGCACCACCGATACCGATCGCCAGGCCGGCCTTGAACAGGGAATTGACCCCGGAGGCAATGACGATCCCGAGCACCGCCGTGGCGACCGCGAGTTCGCCTTCGGCCATGTGCGCCACCGATAAGGTGATCGCGTCGACATCGGCCACGCCCGAGGCCGCCGCGAGAGCCAGCACACCGGCATCACCGAACCACTCGGTCAAGGTCCGCCCCAGCAGCATGACTGCGGCCAGCAATGCGCCGAACAGTAACGCCGAGCGCAGCTCGAGTGGATTGGCCGGCAGCAGATCGGCGCGATCCACGCTGTGGTCCGAAGTATGGAGCAGCCAGAACGCGGGCGCGAGAATCAGCAGAATCATCGCGCCGGCCGGCAGCACCAGCCCGCCCAGCAAAGGGGCATGGATCAGTGTGGCGACCAGCACCATGCGCGGAAACATCGTGGCGCAGGCCAGCAGCACTCCGGCGGCGAGCAGGCGCCGGTCGGCTTGGCCGCGACGCGCGAGCCGGGCGAGGTTCAGCGTCGTCGCCGTCGACGATGCCAACCCGCCGAAAACCGCCGTGAACAGGGTGCCGGCGCGTGCACCGGCGATGCGCACGGCGAAATAGCCGACGAAAGAAATCGCCGCGATCAGCACCACCATCCACCAGATCACGTACGGATTGAGCGCGTCCCAGGGACCATAGCCGCGGTTCGGCAGCAGCGGCAGCAGCACGACCGAGATCAGCAACAGCTTCAGCCCGGCGCTCAGCTCGGCTCGGTTCAGCGCACGCAACCAGCCGTGCAGGCGCCCCTTGTATCCGAGCAGTGCTGCCGTAACTACGCCACCGGCTGCAGCCAGCGCCAGATGGCCGAGACCGGCGAGCACGGCAAGCAGGAAGGTGACCAGTGCCGCGACCTCGGTGGTCAGTCCGATGTCGTCGCGCGCGCGCGACGTGACCCGGTAGACCAGTCCGAGCAGTACCGCCAGGCCAACGAAGACCAGGCCGATGAGAAGACCGTCGAGCAAGTCGCTCAACAGACCGCACAGTCCACCCATCAGCCCAATCAGGGCCAGCGTGCGCAGACCGATACCGCGCTCGCCCTCGCTGGCTTCCCGACCCTTCCAGCCGCGCTCGATACCGACCATCAGGCCGATCGCCAACGCGACGGTCAGTCGCCAGGCCCATTGCAGTTCGATGTCCATCCAGTCCGAGGATACGCCCTGACCGCGGGAGCGCAAGCGATTGCGATCACACCAGCTCTACTGACGGGCTCTCATGGGTGGAGTGGCGCTGCTCCTGGCGAGCTATCTCACCGTGTTTCTGCCTGGCGGCGGGGTCCGGAATTCTTTTCCACACGTCCTGCTCTTCGGGCTGGCGGTGATCCGCCTGCTGCCGCAGCGCCGGCCGCAAACCCGAAGCTCCACCATCGAACGTTTACTGGTGCGCGGCGACGACGAGTTTCCTTCCCTGCCCAATGCGCTGGAAGCGGCCGAATCGATCGGCGATGGGCGGCTGCGAGCCCGCCTGCGCGGCGGCGTGCGGGTCACCTGCCTCGAGCGGTTCGACCGGTCGGCTTTGCCGCTTACAGCGCCAGCTTCTTCGCGACGGGCAGGTCCTTGGGGCGGACAAAACGGATCAGACGCCCCGAGTCCGGCGCGATCTCCGGCCCGGCCCGAATTGACAGGTCAAATTCAGCCAGGGCAGCCGTGGGAAATTTCGCCCGCAGTCGGGAGACAGCATCAGGATCCCCCTCGTCACAGAGGAAACGAGCCAGGTCGTGCATGCCCGGGTTGTGCCCGACCAGCATGATTCGGGCGCCATTGTCCCCGTTGCACTCCTCAAGAGCGATGGTCAGCAGATCCCTCACGGCGGCGTGGTAAAGCTCAGCACGACTGGTCAGTGGAATCTGCCGGTCGAAGGCGTCCCGGAACAACCGGGCCGTGGACCCGGCGCGCACGGCCGTGGAGCTGACGATCCGATCCACCCGCAGATCCGTTCCGGCGAAATGCGCCCCCATGGCCGGTGCCGCTCGCTCACCTCGCCGGGCCAGCGGACGATCATGATCGCTCAGCCGGACATTGTCCCAGGAAGATTTTGCGTGTCTGAGAAGAAGAAGTCGCATGTTCGAGCTCGAATAGTAGCGCGGCTGCCGACTATGGCGAGTGTATCCCGTCGTTGATCCTGTAACTTTCAGCGAGTCGGGGAGCGCTTACTAATACCTTCATAAGTATTGCCTCATTCAGCTTGTCTCTCGGCGTGCGTGGCAAGGCGACGGAGCGCAGTCTGTAGCCCGGCTACATCAAGCGCCGACAACGCTGTCCACGCGCGCCGAGAGGCAAGCCCGAAGGGGGCTCCGGACGAATCCGCCTGCGGCGTTAAGCTGGCTCGACGTAGAGCAACTATGCCTTCGCCACCTTGCCTTGCAGGCGAATCCGTCCGGCGCCCTGAATGAGGCAATATTTATGAAGGTATTAGTAGAAACCCTCGACTTCGCTCATTGGGCCCATGCGTCCGGAGCGCACCACCAGGCGCGGCAGACACTGACGCGAGCGCAGTGAACGAACCCGAAGCCAGGAGAAAGATCGACGAGCCGCTCCGCGCCGCCGGCGTCATCGAGGCCAAGAACGCCGGCAAGCTTACGGGTCTTCGGGTTGATTCAGCTCAGGCCTGCCCGAGCAACGACTGGCAGGCCTGAGGGTGATCCTTGAATCTGCTGACGACTACTGGCTATGTTTGTTACCCTCAGAGGTTCTTCATACACACGCAAGGCAGAATAAGCAGGAGGCCACGATGCGAATCGCGAAACAAGACATCCCGGTGAAAATCGATGTGCCCGGTGCCACAGCACGGCAGCAGATCAACTTCGGTGACGTTTCCGGCTACAAGATGATGGGCGGCGAATTCTTTTCCTTTTCGGCCGGCACGGATATCTCGGAGCTTCTGCACGGTCTGGCAAACGACAACTGCCATTGCCCGCACTGGGGTTACGTGATTGAGGGCAAGATCACTGCGATCTACGAACACGGCCTGGAGGAAACGGCGAGCAAGGGCGATTTGTTCTACTGGCCGCCAGGACACAGCGTCCGGGCAGAGGCCGATACCGATATTGTCATGTTCAGCCCGCAGGACGAGCATGGTGAAGTCATCGAACATATCCGACAGAAGGTCAGTTGATCATGACGGTAGCGCCGCCGTTTGAGGCATGGAACAACGCGGGACTTCGAGACTTTGTCCGCAAGCAAGCGACCTGGAAGCGGCCAGGTGACTGGGGATCGAGCCGGCCGTTATGGTCTGACTCGTAGTTCGAGTCCTCCGGAGGTGCCAGGACGGTCAGGTTGACGCCCCAGTCGCCCTCGAGCCGGTCATTGGTTACGGACGCCTGTCGGGCCACTTTGGCTTCGCGGTCCGATCAACGGACCCTGGAGCTGACCCTGGTGAATTTGTAGGATCGGCGCGATTCCCCCGACGAGGGCGTTTGATATGGCCGACTGGACATGACTACGATCGATCTTCTCTCGGCGCGGCTCGATGCCGCTATCGTGAGTGTTGCCTGCCGCCTTCGCCGGCGATGGGCGGCTCACTCAGGCTCGAAGCGACTGGCGAAAACCTGGTCGATCGCCGCGTCCACGGCCAGAAAATCCACACTCAGATCGGACTGGCCGACCTCGACCACTCGCACGCCGGGCGGCTCGCCGGTGTCTTGACCGCGCCCGGCGATCGATCCAGGCGGCTGGGCCAGTGGCGTGAAGGTTGGCGACAGGGAAGCCACCAGACGATAGGTTCCAGGTGCCAGCGCCGTGGTCTGGTACTGACGATCAAGTGCATTGAGGACATATCGACCGACCAGACGATCTGCGCTGTCGTACACCTCGACCGCGCCGCGACCGATCGCTGCCCGGGTCAGCGGGTCGATCACGAATCCGCGGATGACCGGCCCCGGTTGGACCCTGAGTTCCAGATTCTCGGCATCGGTCACGCCGTCCAGTACCAGAGCAGTGCCCGACAGCGGATTGCAGAGGAGTTCAGAGCAGGCAACAGGCGAGCCCAGAACCTGATCAAAGTAGGCATGCCGGTCGGGAAAGGCATTCTGACCGAAAGTCGCTGACATCGCCGTTCGCAGGTAGTAGGTGCCGGCCGGAAAGGCGCCAAAGGCAAAATTTCCGGTCTCGTCGGTGCGCACGGCCGCATAGCGTCGATTGTCGCGATCAACCAGAACCGCCACGGCACCGGCGATACCCAGGCCGGAATCATCGTCCAGAATCCTTCCGCGCACGCTCGATCCCCGGCGTATGCCCACGATCCGATCGGGAACGATGCTGCCCGCAGTTATCGCAATGCGCGAGGCCGCGGTCTCGTCGCAGATCAATCCGGCGCACGCGGCATTCGTATACAGCGCATCGGCATAGCCGGGTAGGGTGCTGAAATCCAGAAAGAAGCCGGGCTGGTCATAGCCCACGCCGGCACCCATGCCGCGATCGAAGGTCGCAAGTCGATAGCTGCCCGGCGGAACCGGCGTGGACAGCCCGAGGCGGATCACGCCGGCATCATCGAAGATGGTGCCGGTTCCGGACACCTCGTCAGTGTCATCGATCAGCATGTACTCGCCGATCAGGGGCGTAGCGCCGGCCGCAACGGTCGGGGCTGCTCCGCTGTCGGCATCGACCAGCGTGCCCGACACACGTCCGCCCTCTCCCAGGGTGATGCTGATCCCGCTGCGGCTCCCGCCGCTGGCCACGGTCAGCGGGGCACCGCCGGTCCGGTCACAGAGAACACCGGGACACGGGCGGCCGTTGTGCAACCGGGGTACCAGAAAACCGGAAGCCCCGGTCAGCGGCACGATCTCCAGGTAGTAGCTGCCCCCGGCCAGCCCATCAAAGGTCCAGGCCGAGTTGGATCCACTGACCGTGCGCGAAATGACCCGGTTGCCGCTGGCATCATGAAGCCGCAGGGACCGGCTGACGCCTGTTGGCAGGACCTGACCGGAGAGCGTGGCACCGGGCGCCAGAAGCACATCGATGTTGGTGATGACCTGTCCGGCCAGCAGGCTGATGCCGTCGGCGGCCAGCAGGTCGCAGCTCTGGTATTGACAAGCGATCTGGTCGAAGGCGGTAACGACCAGGTTGGCACCCGTCGGTGGCCAGGTCACCAGGCGAACTTCGCCGGGCGGCAAGGCAAGGGGCGACTGCCACAGGCCGTCCGCGGCGACGATTGCATGGAACTGGCTGCTGAGGCCTCTGAGCTGACCGTCGACGACCAGTGACGGCCGCACGCTCGCCCCGGGCACGGCCGAGCCGTCCGCCTGGGCGCGCACGCTTCCCGACAAGCGCCCTCCGGCGGCAAGTTCAAAATCCAGACCGGCCAGCACGTCGCCCGGCTCCAGCAGCTGGGCACCGCTACCGGGATAGCCGAAGAACGCCGTGCTCTCGGGCGTGCCGCCGAAGCGCGCCGGCGCGTGCTCGCTGGAACCGGCCTCGACGTAAACCGAGCGCTGCGCAAGTCCGTCCAAAGGCACTTCCAGCGTCCAGCTCCCATCAGCAGCCGTTCGGGCCTCGAAAATCGCCGCCGGAGCTTCGAACGCCGTGACAACAACTACCGCGTCCGCCACGGCTACACCACCGGCTCTGACCGTTCCGGACAACTGGGCGGGCGTGCTGGCAAGCAGGGAACAGCACCAGCAAGCACTCAGAAAACTCAAGAGAGAAAAAAACGATGTCTTTCGGTCCACGCGGGACGCCTCCACTGCAGTCTCGAATACCCAATCGAAATTCGCGCGGAAATTCCGCCATCTCACCGCAGCCCCGATCCGGGCCGCAGACACATGCCGGTGCGGTTGCTTTCAGTCTTCATTGACCCGCTCCAGCAGGCGCACGCGACGGCGCAGGGTCTCTGCGTCCCCGATCAGGTCCGGGGCCACCGGCGGGGCGTGGGTATCGAGCTCCGGATCGCTACGCAGGCGACGCGCTGTCAGCGGCACCGACCAAGGCGCGAAACGCGTGGAAAGCCTCGCTTTCCGCTTCCCGGCCCTTCGGGCCAGTTCGGGCAAGCTCAGGGGGCCTGGAATCGATCGCCGAAAATCTCATCGGGCAGACTCACTATGAAGAAGGCGTTGTCGAAATGGACCGAGGCGGGCGCTTCCACGCCATCCTGTTTCTGTATTGAAAGGTTGACAACGGCGGAAAGCTCACCACTCTGTGCCGCGAAATTTCCGCTGGTCTGCAGCCAGCTGCCCTGACCAAAACCGCCTTGGAAAATCGATCGCACCGGATCGAATCCCGAACAGTCCGGCTTATCGAGCAGATTGACCACGACCCTTGCCCAGGTGCCGGAGGGCTCGGTCGTCGGCAGAAAGGTCATGGCACCGAAGCTGTAGTCCGCCCCTTCTATGATGGAGATGCATTGGGACAATATCGAAACTGCACCTCCGCTGCCGGGAAGTTCGTTGGTAAGCATTGCCGAGCCTGACGTCGCCGAGTCTGCCGCATCGAGCGAGTCCCAGCTGGCAGGACGACCAGACGGGTTGCTCCACCCCGACAGGTCGGTATCGAATTCCGGGTTGTCGAGCTCGTTGGCAGTCAGTGTGCCACCGAGAAACAGGGAGAAAAGCGGGGCCAGAAAAATGGTCTTCTTCATTGGTCGGGGCTCATTCCATGTGGGTTGCTCAGAACATTCGGAATTGTGAGGAAGCTTCTGCCAGGCAAGTTCATTGGCACCTGGGCCCTCGTCGCCCTGCGCGTGATCCACAGTCTGATCCAGTGCGGCTACGAACGGGTCATACAGACGGGTCATGCACCGGCTGTGCGTGTTCCTGGCCAGCCTTGTTCTGATTGTCGCTGGCAAACCAGTGGGCAAACCAGTGGGCAAACCGGGACGGCAAATCAGGGCAGCCGGGTTTCGACGGGCCTGCATCAAGCATCGGGAACGCGGCCCCAAGCAGGGCCCGGCTCTGCGTTGTCTCCCTTGCCAGCGGAACCACCCTGGGTGGCGGGCGACGCCCTGATTCGAGCCCTGCTTGAGGCGTCGAATGCAATCAACATTCGTGCCGGGTTAACAGCAGGTCTGCCTTGAGTGCTGAGCTCTGAATTCGCCATAGTTCAGTGTGTGTCCCAGTGTCGCCCAGTGTCGGCCGGCCAGTGTCGGCCGATTCGGTCAGGTTCGACTGTAATGCCGGGTCAATGGCGGTTCGGACCCTGTCCCGCGATTTCCTGGTTGTGGTTTTTCTATGTCTTTCCTGTTGTTCTTCCCGTTGTTCCGGGTGGACTCGTTTGCCAGCCAGACGCGGGAGTGCAGGCATGGCGGGCCTGGCCCTCAGACCCACGGACGGCAGTACGTCGGACGCGAACACCGGGGTCTCGTTCCCGCCGGCATGGGGCCCCTGACCAGGCTCTGGATCGCGCGTTCACCGTTCAAGGGCGCTCCATTGGACACCAAAGGGCTACGTCGACAGCCATCAGGAAAGGACTCGCTGCCTACCATGAAACCCCCTGTTTGTATTGGGAAACGCAGAATCTATGGGGATTTCGAGTCCCGTGGATCGGGCTGTCATCAATCTTCGTTGAGCTTGCGGGTAGAATTGCGAGCTGGAATGAGGTGTCATTCCCTTTCAACACAACCTCCTTGACTTAAAGGAACAGGACACGATGAGCAGAATTCTGGTGCCGGTGGACGGATCCGAGCAATCAATCAAGGCGGCGCAGTGGGCGGCGCGGTCGGGAGGGTCGGTGACGCTCTTGCACGTTCATGTTCTGGATTCGGCCACCACTATCAGCATGGCGCATCAATCGGCCGAGCAGATCAATGCCATCGAGGATAAACATGCCGCGCCGCTGTTCGAAAGAGCCCGCGCCGCAATGGGGGACATCGTCCCGGAAGATGAGTTCGTGGTGATCGGGGACGCGGGCCAGGAAATCGTCGGCCAGGCGAAGTCTGGTGGGTTCGACCAGGTCATCATGGGCAGTCGCGGACGTTCACAACTCCGGGAGCTGCTGCTCGGCAGCGTGAGCGAATACGTACTTCGCCATGCTCCCTGCCCGGTGACGATTGTCAGATGACGTAGCAAGAATGACTTCCTCCGAGACGCATATCTACCTGTCCCTGATTCCTCAGGCCTTGGTGGCGTCAATGCTGTCTCCGGAGGATTTTGGTAGCTATTACGCCCTGGGTGAACGCGGACGCAGCCACGGCCAGGCCATGTTTTTCGAGGTTGATCCGGATTTCCGGTCCGCGGATTTTCCTTTTGAAATCGTTGCCGAGCGCTGCGTGCCAACCCCGACGGGCGAGCCGAAAAAATCGGTCTATCTCAGCATCTACCGGGTCCTGTCGCGAATCCCGGTGTCCGCTTTGGGCAAGCTTCATCTGGTAACGGCCGATGGCAACACGCTTGCCCTGTCGAGAGAGACTTACACGCCGGGAAAACCCGGGCAGCTCCATCTTTATCAGGAATTCTGTCCGATCTCTCCTATGGTGGTCAGTCGACTCGATCCGCATGACTTCTGCCGTTTCATCACCAATCCGGAACAGCCCGTCCACGTTCCACGCATCGCGTTCTCGGAGCTGGAACTGGGCGAGTTGGCAGACAGCCCGGATCAGGGAAACAGTCGCGACCTGCCATATCGCTACCTTGATCATCTGCGGGATTGCCTGCAGGAACTCGCCAGCGAGGACAAGGAGACCAAGCTGGTGCAGAAGGAAGTCCCGGAGGGTGTGTACTACCGCATGGTGAAAGGTGGATTCTATGTCGGCGACCAATCCGACTTCGCCTTCTACCGCTTTCCGTCGGACGCCGAGCTGCGCAGCACCCATTGGCGCTGGTGGCGTTCTGCACAGATTCCACGCCTTGCCTGACAAACTCGACCGCAGCGAAGGGAGAATGGATCTTGGATGAAGCAGCCTTTTGGCTCGCACCGGCAGGCGTTCTATCCGGTCTTGTTTTCGCTGGTATCTTCTTCCGTGCCCTGATCAAGGAAGACTCGGGAAGCGCCGAGATGCAGCGTATCGGCCGGCTTGTGCATCGGGGCGCAATGACCTACCTGAAGCAACAATACCGGATCATGCTGGTCGTCTTCCTGCTCCTGGCAGCGGTCTTTGCAGCGCTGGCCTACGGATTGAACATGCAGAGCGACTGGCTGCCGGTGACCTTTCTTGCGGGAGGCTTTTTCTCGGCGCTGGCCGGTTATATCGGCATGCAGACAGCTACCCGTGCGGCTCCGCGCACTGCGGCAGCGGCGCGAGAGTCTCTGGCTGGAGCGCTTCGAATCGCCTTCCGCAGCGGTTCGGTCATGGGCCTGACCGTGGTTTCGCTGGGGCTGGGCAACATCATCCTGTGGTTCGCTCTGGCGAACTGGCTGATGCCGGGATCGGAAGACGCGGGCACCCGCATGGTGCTGATCACCACCACGCTGTTGACCTTCAGCATGGGGGCTTCGCTGCAGGCCCTGTTCGCCAGGGTCGGCGGAGGGATCTACACCAAGGCCGCCGATGTGGGGGCCGACCTGGTCGGCAAGCTGGAAGCCGGCATTCCCGAGGACGATCCTCGCAACCCTGCCGTAATCGCCGACAATGTAGGCGACAACGTGGGCGATGTCGCCGGCATGGGCGCCGATCTGTTCGAATCCTACTGCGGTTCGCTTCTGGCGGCTTGCGCCCTTGGCGCAGCGGCTCTGACGAGCCAGCCCGACCTGCAGATCAAGTACGTCGTGGCGCCGCTTGCGATCGCCGGGCTGGGCATCATGCTGTCCATCCTCGGCGTGTTCCTGGTTTCCACGCGCGAGGGCGCTGATCAGCGCGAGCTGCTGCAAGCGCTCTCCAGGGGCATCAATACCAGCGCTGCACTGATTGTAGTGCTCAGCGGCGCTGTTCTTTTCTGGCTGGGCATTCCCGATTTCCTGGGAATCTGGGGTGCGGTGGTCGCTGGCCTGGTCACCGGGATCGTTGTCGGCCGTTCGACAGAATACTCGACGTCGTCAAGCTATGCGCCCACCCAACGTATTGCTCAGCAGGCAGAGAGCGGTCCGGCGACCACGATCATCGCCGGGCTCGGCACTGGCATGCAATCGACGGCCATTCCTGTGCTCGCCGTCACGGTTGGCATCATGGCCGCGTTCCTGTCGGCCAGTGGTGGCGACATCACTGATCTCGGTCTGGGCCTGTACGGTGTGGCGATCGCTGCCGTCGGCATGCTCTCGACGCTTGGCATCACCCTTGCCAGCGACGCTTACGGACCGATCGCGGACAACGCCGGCGGCAACGCCGAGATGTGCGACCTCGGTCCCGAAGTGCGCGATCGCACCGATGCGCTGGATGCCCTGGGCAACACGACAGCGGCCACGGGAAAGGGCTTTGCCATCGGCTCGGCCGCGCTGACGGCACTGGCTCTGATCGCTTCCTACATCGAGGTTGTCCGTTTCGAATTGATCCGGGCCGGGCAGAGTCAACTCGATATGGGCAACGGCGTGATCGTGGACATCGCCAGCGCCGGTCTTCAGGAATTCATGGTCTTCTATGACGTGACTCTCCTGAATCCGGCGGTCCTGACAGCGATGTTCATCGGCGCAATGGTGGCCTTCGTTTTCAGTGGCCTGACCATGAAGGCGGTGGGGCATGCGGCGTCCTTGATGGTCGAGGAGGTGCGCCGCCAGTTTCGCGAAAATCCGGGCATCCTGCGCGGCGAATCGGAGCCGGACTACGCCCGTTGCGTGGAGATCTCGACCATCGGCGCGCAGCGCGAGATGATCGTTCCCGCGATTCTCGCCGCCGTAGTGCCAGTGGCCGTCGGCCTGGTGCTCGGGGTGGGCGGAGTGATCGGTCTGCTGGCAGGCGGTCTTGCCACCGGTTTCGTGCTGGCCGTGTGCCTGTCGAATGCCGGGGGTGCCTTCGACAACGCAAAGAAATACATCGAGGCCGGACATCATGGCGGCAAGAACTCCCTGGCCCATCATGCCTCCGTGGTCGGCGATACCCTTGGTGATCCGCTGAAAGACACGTCGGGCCCGAGTCTGAACATTCTCGTCAAGTTGATGAGTATCGTGGCCATCGTCATGGCCAGCGTCACCGTTTCGTTCAGTCTGTTGTAGAACCTGGCGCTTCATGACTTGTCCGCCCTGATTCTGTTCTGATCTTGGTCTTTCAAGCGTCGCCTTTCATCGGCTGCATTCTGACGCAGGCACTTCTGATGATTGGTCATTCAACAGGACGACTCTGGCGATGCTGACGACTTCCATTCTTTCGGGACGGAACGTGCGGAGGATGCTTTTCCGGCTGATCGGCGACTTTTCCGTCGCCTGCCTGCTGCTGGGCATGCTGTTCTTCGCCGCTTCGCTGACCCCGTCGCTGATTCCGCGTGGGCCGGTGGTGCAGGGCATTCTGGGTGGTCTGGTGACGGCCCTGGGCTACCTGCTGGGCCAGATCATCGCGCTGTTCTGGCGCGCCGTGGATTTTCCGGTGCTGCGAGGTCGACCGGCCCGCGTGCTGCTCGTTTCGGCGGCCATAACGGTGGTGGCGTTTTTCCTGTGGGTGCTGGGCTCGAGTCTTGACTGGCAGAACGATCTACGCGCCCGGATGGGACTGGCACCCGCCGATGCGCTGAACCTGGTGCAGATCGGATTGACTGCGCTGGTGACCTTTTCGGTGGCTTATGCACTGGGTCGGCTGGTGGCGGAGCTGTTCCGGCTCGTTCGCCGGTGGTTCTATCGGGTGATGCCGCCGCGCCGGGCGAACGTGCTGGGACTGGTCACGGTCGGCGTGATCCTGCTGGTCGTCACCCGGGACGGCATTCTCGATCGCGTGGTCACGGGACTGGACGAAAGCTATGAAGCCGCCCAGGCCCTGTTCGACGATGCGCCGCCACCGCCGGCCAATCCGCGCATGACCGGCAGCGTCGAGTCCTTGATCGCCTGGGACGCGATCGGTGAACCGGGGCGTGATTTCATCACCTCCGGACCGTCTGCCGAGGCGATTGCCGCCTTCACCGGCCGCCCGGCTCTCGACCCTGTCCGGGTCTATGTGGGGCGGGCCAATGGCGAGACGGCACAGGAGCGCGCCGGACTGGCGCTGGCCGAGCTCGAGCGGCAGGGCGCTTTCGAACGTGAGGTGCTGATCATCGCCAGCCCGACCGGCACCGGCTGGATGGACCCGGGCTCGCATGATCCGGTCGAGTACATGCACGGCGGCGACATCGCCACAGTCGCAGCGCAGTATTCCTATCTTCAGTCGCCGCTGGCGCTCATTCTCGAGACCAACACCGGTCTGGAACAGGCCACCGCGCTGCAGGAGGCCGTGCATGGTTACTGGAAGACCCTGCCGAGCGATTCTCGCCCGCGACTCTACGTCCACGGCCTCAGTCTCGGCGCCTGGTCGTCGATGCATGCGACCAATCTGTTCCGTCTGCTCGACGACCCGATCCATGGCGCGTTCTGGGCCGGACCACCCTTTCCATCGGCGTTCTGGAACTACGTTCAGCAGCACCGCAATCCCGGCAGCCCCTGGGTGTTGCCGACGATCGGCGACGGCTCGCTGGTCCGCTACGCCTCGCGCACATCCGATGCGTCCGAAGCCGAAGCCGACTGGGGCGCGATGCGTATCGTGTTCCTGCAGTATTCGAGCGATCCGGTGGTGTTCTACGACCCGGCTTCGCTCTGGCGTCCGCCGCCGTGGATGCGCGACCCGCCGGCCGATGACATGTCCGACCGGCTGTTTTTCATGCCGGTTGTGACGCAATTCCAGCTCGCGATGGACATGGCGCTGTCCTTCGGCTCGCCGCCCGGCCACGGCCATGCGTACTATGCGCACGACTACATCGGCCCCTGGGTGCAGGTCACCGAGCCCGCAGGCTGGACCGAAGCGGACACCGAGCGCCTCAAGGCGCATTGCGACAATGGCTTCCAGGCGGGCTGTTCGAACGGCAGACCCTGAATCCCGTCGTCATGGCCGCGTCCGGGAACCTCTCCCGTCCTCTCCGCCTTTCCTGTCGCAATGACGGCGTTCGACCCATAATGAGCGGTGCCCCGAGTGACTTTCCCGTATCCGGAACGCCATCATGTCGATCGATATCCTGGATTGGGAGACCCCTTGTGCGATACGCATTGATCATGATTCTGACGATGATTCTCCTGAGCCCGGCTGGTGCCCAGGACGATCTGGATTCCGAAGAGGCGTTCGACGAATCGCTGAAGAACTTCGGTTAAACCGCCGGCCTTGCCTGGCAGTGCAGCGATGCCGACGGCCGCGCGTCACGCCTGGAACGAGCGGTCACGATCTACGATCGGCTTGTCCAGCTGTTCGGTACCGACCGGGCGTTCTACTACGCGGCCGCGTTCGGCGCCGGCTCGAACGATACGTTCGACGCGCAAGAATGCGAGCGCCACATCGCGGACTTCGAAACCGGCATGGAGACAGGCCTTCCGGCCGAGGAAGGCGACGAATGATCCGGCTGGGCTCGTCGATTTCCTGGTCGCATTGATCGGGCTTGTACCACTGTTCCCGTCGACAGCTTCGCACGCGGCATCGCCTCGCTGGGAATACTGGGAGGGCCGGGGAGAAATCGCGCGCGAGCGTCGCGAGATGCGGCGCGACATTCTCAATGCCGACAGCCGTGCCGAAGCCGAGCTCGCGTTCCGTCGGGGCGTTCGCGGTATTGCGCGCGAAAAGCGCGAAATGCGCCATGAGGTCCGGCGCGCCGTCCGCCGCCGCTTCATGGGCCGGATGGTGGCGGGGGTCGTTCTCGGCTCGATGGTTCGCCCCCCGATCATCGGCCGCCCGCCGAGGCCGCCGAACCCGGATCTGTGCTGGTTCTGGTCCGACAATTCGCGCACTCAGGGCTACTGGTACTACTGCCGCGGCGACTGACGGCGGCAGACGCCAAGCGGCAGCGGGACTCAGCGGGAGCTCGACCAATCTCTGGTCACGTCTGATCGTTGTCGACGGTTTCTTGCGCTCGCGCCGCCGGTCAGAGTGCTGCCCAAGGGCTTCTCCCGGTTCGGCGACCCGATCCGGATGTCAGGCTTGCGGCAGCCAGAGCTCGAATCGCGCGCCTCCGAAGTCCGAAGGCCGGGCCCGGACGGTCCCTCCGAGGGCCTGGATGAGCTGCCTGGTCACGGCCAGGCCGAGACCGGTATTGGAACGGCTGGTGTGGAAGCGGCGGCCGAGTTCCCAGACGTGGTCATAGTCGCTTCTGTCGGGCAGGCCTTCGCCGTCATCCTCGACAACGATGAAGACCAGTCCGTCCTGCGTGCCGACGCTGACGCGGATCCGCCCTTCGGCAAAGCGCAAGGCGTTGGAGAACAGATTCTGCACGGCGCGACGAACCATCATCGGGTCGGCCAGCACTTCGCCGGGCTCGACGGCAAATTCGACCCTGACCTCGGCACCCGCCGCGAGATCCTCGCAGACATCGGCAACCAGCGCGGCCACTTCCACCTGCTGGAACAGTTCGTCGGCACCCGCCGGACGCTCGCCCGTGCTGACCAGCTTGATCGCCTGCTCGACGCTGCGGTCGAGCATTCCGACGGAGCGGGACAGGGACTCGGACGCCCGGATCGCCGGATGATCGGAAAGCGATCGGATGGCGACGTGGGCGACCTGGAGCGGCGTTCGCAGGTCGTGCATGACGGCGGCGTTGTTCTCGGCGGCGCGCTGGTGCGCGGCGGCGATTTCCCGATTGACCTCGGCCAGATCGGCTTCTGCCTTCTCTGCCAGATGGGCGCGGCGGGCCAGCTCGATTTCTTCGGCCACCGCATCGGCCAGCAGCTTCAGCAGGGTCAGGTCGTCCTCGGTCCAGTGGCGCGGTTGGACATCGATGACGCAGAAGCTGCCCAGTACATTGCCGTCCGCATCGCACAACGGGAAACCCGCGTAGGACGCCACACTGAGATCCACGATGGCGAGGTTGTCGCAGACGCGTTCGTCATTGGCCGCGTCGTCCACGATCAGCGCGCTGCGTTGGTTGACGACATGCTGGCAGAACGAATGGCTCAGCGGCGTTTCGCGGCGCTCCTTCCAGGGCGTTTCCAGCCCCTTGGCGGCGGCAAAGAACTGGCGCCGATCGTCGACCAGGGACACGAGGCTGACCGGCGCGGACAATGCCCGGGAAGCGATGCGGGCGAATCGGTCAAGGGCCTCGCCGCCCTCGGCATCCAGGAGTCCGGTCTCGGCCAGCGAGCGAAGCCGGCTGCGTTCGTGGAGGTGCTGCGCGGGGACAGGCTGCTTGGTCATGGGCGAGACCCTGGTGGTCCTGACGTTTCGGCCACAATTGCTCTGTCCGAGTATAGCCCCTGTCTTTGCTCGTGCTGTCTGATCCGTGTCATCAGAGCTGATAGCGCTGCGCCAGTGCCTTCTGGGCCTGGCGGACGATGCCGAAGGCCGAGCGCAGGTAGCGGCGGTGGAGGCCGGAGAGTTCGTCGGGATCGACCAGATGATTCGGCGTCTGGCCCTGCTCATGCAGCCGGACCTGGTGACGCAGGCGAACGTTGCCGATGAAGCGGAAGGCGTGCACCAGATCATCGGCATCACGCTCGTTCATGCCGCCGGCGGCCGCGGACGAGCGGATGCGCTCTTCGGTGTGTACCGCTTCCAGGCCGCCTTCGAGGGCGCGGACACGGGCCAGGTCGACGATCGGGATCACGCCGCGCTTTTTCAGATTGATGCCCTTGCCCTCGCCGTCTCGTTCCTCCTTGAGGAACTGGCGAAACAGGCCGACCGGCGGCGTATGGCCGATGGACTCGGCGGCCAGAAAGCGCAGGAAGATCCGGCTCTCGCGAGCGCGGTCGAGCACCCGCTGTCTGAGCGTTTCGGCCAGACCGTGGTCGCCGGCGACGCCGCGCAGGTCGAAGAAGATGCTCGAGTTCATCACCGACTGCGGGTCGGGTTCGTTGATCCAGCCATCGAAGGTACGCTGCCAGCGCCCGAGCGACATGCGCCAGGCCTTCGTCGCCATGACATCGCCGGCGCAGTAGACGTAGCCGGCCGCATCGAGGCCGTCGCAGACGATCGTCGCGAGCTTCAGGAAATAACCGGCGGCCGCTTCGTCGGGTTCCTCGGCCAGCAGCAGGCCGTTGTCCTGGTCGCTGATCAGGCCCTGTTCCATCCGCGCCTGGGAGCCGAAGGCCAGCCAGGCCCAGGCCATCGGCGCCGCACCCAGCTCGGCTTCGGCCAGGCTCAGCAGACGACGGGTGCAGGCATCGGTGAGCAGGCTGGCGATCCGGCCGACCGCGATCACGTCGCTGCCCTGCATCGCCAGCCCCGCGAGCAGGCCCGGACCCTGACGGGTGAGGCGGGCCACTTCGTCGACGTCGGCGGCCCGCTGGATGTCACGGACCAGGCGCAGCGGGTGCGGTGCCTGCAGGCGGAGCAGATCGCCGGAGCTGACCACGCCGGCGAGACCGCCATCGTCGCCGGTGACCGGCAGATGGTGGATCCCCAGCCGCATCATGTCGACCAGCGCATCGTCGATGCGGCTGTCGTGGCGGGCGGCCAGCGGCGATGGTGTCATGACGCCGGCGACCGGCCTTTCCGGGTCGACCCCGCGCGCCAGAACCCGGTTTCGCAGATCGCGGTCGGTCACGATGCCGACCAGGGTCCGGTCCTTCAGGATCGGCAGGCTGCTGACCTGATGCTTCGCCATCAGGCCGGCGCAGCGGGCGATGCTGTCTTCGGGACCGGCGGTGACCGGGGCGCGCAGGTCGAGATCGCGCAGCGTTCCGGTCGTCTGCTGCGGCAGGGCGCGCAGGCGATCGCCCGGAGCAGCGGTCAGGAACTCGCCGATCGCGGGATGCCGGCCTACCACGTCGGCCAACCCCTCGGGCGAAAGGACCAGCAGGCGGGTGGCCTCGCCGGCGCTGGCCCGGTAGGCCTGCACGCCGTCTTCAAGATTGATGGCGTGGCCGAACAGTTCGGTCTCACCGCGCTGTTCGAGCACCTTGCCGTCCAGGTCGGCCAGCACCACCGCGCCGTCGACGATGATGAACAGGCCCGATCGACCTGGCGGATCGAAGTGGCCGATCTCCTGGCCGGCGGTGACTTCGACGGTTTCGAAAGCCCCGGCCAGCGCCGAACGCTGTTCGGCCGACAGCTCGGAGAACGGGGCCACCCGGGCCAGGAAATCGCTGGAATCGGTCATCGCCAAGGGATCCTGTTGGGTCGAAGCATCAGTAGCTCAGGCGCGCGTAGAGCGTCGTCCGAGAGGCGTTCAGGGCATGGCCAAGGCTGTGGATGCCCTGTTCGGCCAGCAGCGGGATCAGGCGGACGAAGATCTCGGCCGTGACTTCGGCATCGCCGAGCGCCGTGTGACGACCGGCGATGCTCAGGCCGAAGCGCTCGGCGATGTCGTCGAGATTGTGCCGCTCGTGGTTCGGGTTCACGAGGGCGCTGAGCAGAAGCGTGTCGAGCACGGCCTGGTCGAAGCTCAGGCCGGTGCGCGCTTTGAGAACGTGCAGACATTTCATGTCGAAAGCCGCGTTGTGCGCGACCAGCACGGTATCGGCGCAGAAGGCATGGAAAGCCGGCAGGACTTCCTCGATCGTCGGCTGGCCCTCGATCCGTTCGGGGGTAATGCCGTGGAACGCGATGCTGGCCGGCGGAATCGGACGCTTCGGATCGATGATCTGGTCGAAGCGCTCGCGCGTCAGGATCCGGCCGTTGACGATGCGAACGGCGCCGATCTGGAGGATTTCGTCGCCGCCGCCGGGGTCGAGGCCCGTGGTTTCGGTATCGAAGACGGTGAAGGTCAGCTGATCGAGCCGGCAGTCGTCGAGGCGGTGCGAGCGCTCCGCCGACTGGAACAGGTCGAAGTCGTAGAATTCGGGCCGGCTGCCTGCCGCCCGGGCCAGACCCGGTCGGGCGGACGGGGTGGTCGGGGCCCGCGCGAGTTCCTCTTTCCGATGGGCCTCATCGTCCGGGGTCGCGTTTTCCAGCAGCAGGACGAAGCCGCTGATGCTGGACGGATCGGCGCCCGGTTCGGTGCCCTGATTGGTGCCCTGATCGGCGTTCGCTTCGAGTGCGTCCTGGACGGCGGTGACATGCACGCGCCAGTGGCGGTTGCCGCCGACCGATACGATCAAGCGCTCGGATGGGTGTTCGGCACCCCGGCTCAGTCGCCGCCGGAGGCTGGCCAGCGCGGCGTCGAGCCGATCGCGGTCGATGACGGTGTAGATCGAGCGACCGAGGCCGATCAGCTCCAGCCCGCCGTTGCCGCCCCGCATCCGGGACAGACTTTGAAACCGGCGTTCGGCGCTGCGGTTGTAGAGCAGGATCCGGCCGTGCAGGTTGCAGACGATCACGCTCTTGGTCAGCTCGGACATCAGCGCGGCCAGGCGGTTGCGTTCCATTTCGGTGCGTGCGACGGCGGCCTCGATCTGCTCGGTCATTTCTGCGCGCAGCGTTTCGCGCTGGTCGGCCAGCCGCCCGAGAATATCGGCCAGCTGGCTGAGGTTGGTGTCGCCGGAGGTGACGCCGGGCGCGCCGGTCTGCCCGTCCTGGAGCAGGAGCCGACTCTGCTCGACCAGGCGCGCGGGGGCGTTGAGGTGGCGCTCGATGAAGTGTCGAAGCACGGCGCCGGTCGGCACCAGAGCCAGCGCCCAGAGCGCCAGCAGCAGCCCGGCCTTGCTGCCCATGCCGTCGCGCACGCTCTGCCAGTCGGCCGGATCCAGCACTGCCCAGAGCAGGACGGCCGCGATCACGAGCCAGGCCAGGCAGACCAGACCGACGAGGGCCAGTCCTATCAGCCAGTAGCGATCGGTGCGCTTCAGGGCCGCCACTCCGGCGGTTGGTTCGCGGTCGGTTTCGCATCGGTGAGCTTCATGGGCCAGGGTCTCCCCGCAGGGCCGGCAGTGGCTCTCTAAGGTAGCAAGCCCGAGCGTTGATTGCTTGCGACTTTGGTCTGAGGGATACTCGCCTTCTGTGTTCTCCGCGCCGCTGATCATCCTTGTTTCCCTGGGCTACGTCGCCCTGCTGTTCCTGATCGCCTGGTGGGGAGACCGTCGGGCGGCTGCCGGTCGGCGTCAGTGGCTCGGGCAGCCGGTCATCTACAGCCTGTCGCTCGCAGTCTACTGCACGTCCTGGACCTTCTACGGCGCCGTCGGCGAGGCTGCGACCAGCGGCTGGGATTTTCTGCCGGTCTATCTCGGGCCGTTGCTGGTGTTCGCGGTCTTCGGCGGCTTCATGCTGCGCGTCATGCGGGTGACCAAGGAGCAGAACGTCACCTCGATCTCGGACTTCCTGGCCTCGCGCTTCGGCAAGACCCGCGCGCTCGGGGTGGTGGTCACGGTGGTCGCGGTTTTCGGCGTGCTGCCGTACATCGCGCTCCAGCTCAAGGGCATCGCGATGGGATTCACGCTGCTGACCGCGGCTCCCGAGGCCGCCACGGCCCTGCCCGAGGAAACCGGACCGCTGCTCGATACCGCGCTGCTCGTCGCGGTGCTGCTGGCGCTGTTCACGATCCTGTTCGGCACGCGCCAGCTCGACGCCACGGAACATCACCCCGGCTTGATGCTGGCGGTGGCTTTCGAATCGCTGGTCAAACTGCTCGCGTTCCTGGCCGTGGGCGTATTCGTGACCTGGTTCCTGTTCGACGGCCTGGCGTCGCTCGATCCGCTGCGGGTCGACGATGCGCTCGTGGCCTCGATGTTTGCCGGCGAAAACCTGCGCCTGAGTTTCTTCACGATCCTGGTGCTGTCGATGCTCGCGGCGTTCTGCCTGCCGCGTCAGTTCCACGTCACGATGGTCGAAAGCACCGGCGAGCGTGACCTGCGTGTCGCGCGCTGGCTGTTTCCGGCGTATCTGGTCGCGATCAGCCTGTTCATTGTTCCGGTCGCCGTGGCCGGTCGCCTGACATTCGGCGATTCGGTTCAGCCCGACACCTTCATGCTCAGTCTGCCGATGGTGGCCGATCAGTCGCTGCTGACCCTGCTGGCGATGCTCGGCGGCTTCTCCGCCGCGACCGGGATGGTCATTGTCGCCGCGGTGGCGCTTTCGATCATGGTCTCGAACGACATCGTGATGCCGGCTCTGCTGCGCGGTCGCCTGCTCGGCGGCCAGCGCGACGCCGACCTCGGTCGCCTGTTGCTGATGGTGCGCCGCGCGGTGATCGTCGTGCTGCTGCTGCTGGCCTGGCTGTACTACCGGCTGTTCGGCTTCGCCGAGAGTCTGGCCGGCATCGGGTTGCTGTCGTTCGCCGCCGTCGCCCAGCTCGGTCCGCTGATGGTGGCCGCGGTCATGTGGCGGGGGGCGAATCGGAACGGGGCGCTGACCGGCCTGAGCCTCGGCTTCGGAGTATGGCTGTATTGCCTGATGCTGCCGGTGGTCGCGCGCGGCACGGGCGTCGGCGCGGAATGGCTGGTGCATGGCCTGGCCGGCCTGGGCTGGCTGCGTCCGGAGCAGTTGCTCGGATCGGCTTTCCCCGACGCGCTGAGCCACGGTGTCTTCTGGTCGCTGTTGATCAACAGTCTGGGTCTGGTCATCGGATCGATGCTCGGTCGCGAACGGCCGATCGATCGCATTCAGGCCAACGCGTTTCTCGGCGCGGCGAGCGGTATCGGCAGCGATGCATCCACGCGCGTGGGTATCGCGACGGTCGGCGATTTCATGGACCTGACGCGCCGCTTTCTCGGCGAGCATCGAACCCTCGAGACCTACCGGGATCTCGCCCGCCAGCGCGGTGAGGACCTGGTCGAGACGCGCCCGGCCGACGGCGAACTGGTCCGCTTCACTGAACGGGTACTGACCGGGGTGATCGGAGCGAGCTCGGCGCGGCTGGTGTTGTCGTCGGCGCTGGCCGGCTCGGGGCTGCGCTTCGACGAAGTCGTCGGCCTGCTCGACCAGACCTCGCAGAAGCTCAGATTCCGCCAGGAATTGCTGCAGTCGGCGATGGAGAACCTGTCCGAGGGCATCAGCGTGGTCGACCGCGAACTGAGGCTGGTCGCCTGGAACCGGAGCTATCTCGAGATGTTCGACTATCCGGACGGCTTCATCCACATCGGTCGCCCCGTCCGCGAGGTCCTCGAGTTCAATGCCCGGCGAGGCCGCCTCGGCGACGGCGACGTCGAAGCGTTGGTCGAACGGCGCATGGCCTGGCTTCAGCAGCGTAATCCGCATTTCTACGAGCGCGTCGGGACCGATGGTCGGGTCATCGAAATCCGCGGAAATCCGATGCCGGGCGGCGGTTTCGTGACCTCGTTTACCGACGTCACCGAGCGCAAGCGCAGCGAGGAGGCCTTGCGCGAAAGCGAGCGGCGGCTGACCGAGGCGAAGGCGGGCCTGGAGAAGCGGGTCGTCGAGCGGACCCGCGAGCTGACCGCGCTGAATGAGGCGCTGCAGCGCGAAGTCGGGGAGCGCGCCCGGGTCGAAGAGCAACTGCGCCTGGCCAAGCACGAGGCCGATGAGGCCAACCTGTCGAAGACGCGTTTTCTTGCCGCCGCCAGTCATGACCTGCTGCAGCCGCTCAACGCCGCGCGACTGTTCGCTTCGGCACTGGGCCAGCAGTCCGATCTGAACGCCGATCAGCGCGTTCTGGTCGACCGGCTCGACGGCTCGCTGCAGAGTTCGGAGGAGATCCTCGGCGCGCTGCTCGATATTTCGCGTCTGGATGCCGGCGCGATGCCGACCAGCGTCCGTGAGTTCGCCGTCGGCGATGTGCTGCGTCCGCTGTATGCCGAGTTCTCGGCGATCGCCCGCGAGCGCGGTCTGCGCTTCGATCTGGTCAACAGCCGGGCGCGCCTCGTTTCCGATCCCCGGCTACTGCGGCGGATTCTGCAGAACTTCCTGTCCAACGCGCTGCGCTACACGCGCTCCGGGCGGGTGCTGCTGGGCTGCCGACGCCGTGGCCGGATGCTGCTGATCCAGGTGCACGATACCGGCCCGGGCATTCCGCTCGATCAGCAGAAGCTGATCTTCCGGGAGTTCCATCGCCTCGAGCACTCGCGCCGGAGCGCGGAACGGGGTCTCGGGCTCGGGCTCGCGATCGTCGAGCGCATGGCGCGGATCCTCGATCACCCGCTTCACCTGCATTCGCGGCCCGGCGTGGGTACGGTCTTCGGCGTCGGCGTTCCGCTCGGCAGCGCGCAATCCCGGTCGGAGAGTCCGCGGCGCAGCAGCAGCGCCAGAACCGGCAATTTCGCCGGACGCGTGGTGCTGTGCATCGACAACGAACCCGAAATACTGATCGGAATGACGTCGTTGATCGAGCCCTGGGGCTGCACGGTGCTGAGCGCCTGCGATGAAGCCGAGGTGGACGCCGAACTCGCGGGCCGCGACGCGCCGCCCGACGTGATCCTCGCCGACTACCATCTGGACGACGAGCGCGACGGTATCGACCTGATGAACCAGATTCGGGCGCGGTATCGGGAGGATCTGCCCGGCATTCTGATCACGGCCGATCAGTCCGAAGCGGTTCGAGCGGCCGCCCGGGCCCAGGGTTATCGACTGCTGCAGAAACCGCTGCGCCCGGCCGCGCTTCGGGCCCTGCTGCGGCGCGTGTTGAGCAGCCGCTGAGCCGGGAGGCGGGTCGCCGCGCTCAGGCCGGATCGTCGGTCGTCGTCCCCGGTTCGCAGGCAGCCGCCAGGGCCGGGTCGCCCGGCTCAAGAGCTCGCCAGTCGGCGCCGAGGATCCGTCCGTCGTCGGTCAGCTCGACGCCGTCATGAAGATCAGCCCGGCGCCGGCCCGCGCAGTCGAAAACCACCGGGATCGATCGGCTCGGCATCCAGCGGCCCAGCAGCAGTACCGAGGTCAGTACCTGGTCGGGTGCGTCGGCATGGCGACGATTGCGGCGGGTGTCGATCGCCACCAGACGCAGGCTCAGGGGCCTGAGGTAGGTCCAGGGCCGATACCACATCGACTCCGAACTGACCGAACTCACGACGACGCCGTCAGGCAGACCGGAGCGGGTGCGCTCTAGCCAGCTGTACTCCATGTAGATCACGAACCCGATCATCGCGACGCCGGCCGATGCCGGAAGCAACCAGCGGGGCAGCTTCCGTCCGATCAGAAAGTCGACTGCGAGCACCAGTCCTGCAGTGCCGAGTCCGAGTGCGAGCGTGGCGAGGAGTTCGAGGAGCATGGGGGATTAGTGGGGGCAGGGGCAGGGATGAAGGAGCAGGGATCAAGGAGCAGGGATCAAGGATCAAGGATCAAGGATCAAGGATCAAGGGACAAGGTTAAAGGGTCAAAGGGTTAAAGGGATCAGGGTGCAGGCGTCCAATTGGACTGAAACAGGCTTTGCTTGTCATCCCGGGCTTGACCCGGGATCTCGATCTCGATTTCGATTTCGGAAACCGGAAACCGGAAACCGGAAACCGGAAACCGGAAACCGGAAACCGGAAACCGGCAACCGGCAACCTGTGCCCTCTCCCATCAATGCTCCACCGCCCCGCTGGCACCTCTCGGCACCCGGATGCTCTCGACGAGTTCCTGGATATGGTCCGGTGGTGCGGCCGTGAGTTTCATGACGACGGCGGCGGTGGTGAAGTTGAGCAGCGCGCCGATTGCTCCGAACGAGAGCGGCGAGATGCCCAGCAGCCAGTGGTCGGGGGTGTTGGGCAGCATGTTGGTGCCGGGGATGAAGAACCAGCCGAGGTAGGTGAAGATGTAGAGCAGGGTCGCGGTCAGGCCGACGAGCATGCCGGCGACCGCGCCGTGGACGTTCATCCGGCGTGAGAAGATGCCCATCATCAGCGCCGGGAACAGGGTCGCGGCCGCCAGCCCGAAGGCCAGCGCGACGACCTGCGCCGCGAAGCCCGGCGGATTGAGGCCGAGGAAGGTCGCCAGGGCAATGGCGAAGGCCATCGAAATGCGCGCGGCCATCAACTCCTGACGGTCGGTGATCCGTGGCAGGAACACGGACTTGAGCAGATCGTGGCTGATCGCCGATGAGATGGCGAGCAGCAGTCCGGCCGCCGTCGACAGCGCCGCGGCGAGCCCGCCCGCCGCGATCAGGGCCAGGACCCAGGGCGGCAACTGCGCGATTTCCGGATTGGCCAGGACCAGGATGTCGCGATTGAAGGTGACGACTTCATTGCCTTCCCAGCCGCGCTCCGCGGCGACGCTGGCGAAGGCTTCGGACTGGTCGTTGTAGTACTGGATGCGTCCGTCGTTGTTCTTGTCCTCGAACGCCAGCAGACCGGTCTGCTCCCAGTTTTCCATCCAGTCCGGACGCTCGTCGTACTGGATCGGCTCGGCCGTCGTTCCGTCGGGGAAGATCGTGGTGATGATGTTAAGGCGCGCCATCGCGCCGACCGCCGGTGCGGTGAGGTACAGCAGGGCGATGAAGACCAGGGCCCAGCCGGCTGATTTACGAGCGTCGGCGACCTTGGGCACGGTGAAGAAGCGAATGATGACGTGCGGGAGGCCCGCGGTTCCGACCATCAGCGACATCGTGAACAGAACCAGATTCAGGGTCGAGCCGTGATGGCCGGTGTAGTCATGGAATCCGAGCTCCTGGAGAACCTGGTCCAGCGTCGTCAGCAGCGGCATCCCGGATTCGGCGTGGGTCGAGAACAGTCCGAGCGGCGGGACGGGGTTGTTGGTGAGCTGCATCGAAATGAACACGGCCGGGATCGTATAGGCCATGATCAGCACGCAATACTGGGCCAGCTGGGTATAGGTGATGCCCTTCATGCCGCCGAGCACGGCGTAGATGAAGACCACCGCCGAGGCGATCAGCAGACCGGTCGTGTTTTCGACTTCGAGAAAGCGCGAGAATGCGACGCCGGCGCCGGTCATCTGGCCGATCACGTAGGTCAGCGAAATGACCAGCAGGCAGATCACCGCGACGATGCGTGCCGTGGTCGAGTAGAAGCGATCGCCGATGAACTCGGGTACGGTGAATCGGCCGAACTTGCGCAGGTAGGGCGCCAGCAGCAGCGCGAGCAGGACATAACCGCCGGTCCAGCCCATCAGGAAACTCGAGTTGCCGTAGCCGATGAAGGCGATCAGCCCGGCCATGGAGATGAACGATGCCGCCGACATCCAGTCGGCCGCCGTGGCCGCTCCATTGACGATCGGATTGACGCCGCGGCTGGCGGTGTAGTAGTCGGAGGTCGTTCCGGCGCGGGCCCAGATGGCGATGCCGATGTAGAGCAGGAAGGTAGCGCTGACGACGATCAGGTTGAGAGTGAACTGGTCCATGTCCTGCGCTCCTATTGCTCGTCGACGCCGAAGGTCTTGTCGAGGCGGTTCATGTACCAGGTGTAGTAGAAGATCAGCACGATGAAGGTCAGGATCGAACCCTGCTGGGCGAACCAGAAGCCGAGATCCGTGCCGCCGATGGTGATCGGCAGCATCGCCAGCAGCGGCCGCAGCAGGATGGCGAAGCCGAAAGACACCAGCGCCCAGATGACCAGGCAGATGCCGATGATGCGGAGATTGGCCGACCAGTAGGCGGCTGCAGTGCGGTCCAGTGACATGTCCGGTGCCCTCGTGTTTTCGTCTGGATTTCGATATTGACCAATCTAGCAAGCGCAGGGACAAAATGCGCTGCTACTTTGGTCGCTACGACTTTGGTCTTAGGCGCGTCTTGAACGGAAAAGCGGGTTTCGCCCGGCAAGCGAATCGTGGGCGGAGCCGCCTCAGGTATTGGCGTGAAGGCGGACCCTGGCGCTTCGGAAGTGGCTGAGGAGTCCACGTGATGAGGAAGCCCGATGGCATGCGTTGCCACGCTACGGGCAGCCCGTTCCTGCATCTGGTTGCGGGCGCTGGTTTCATTGTTGTCTCCGAAGGCGAGGACGGCAATCGCGGCGAGGTAGAGCAGCAGCACCAGCACGCTTTCGAAGCCGATGTTGGCGAAGCCGGTCTTTTCGCGACGCAGCAGGCCGAGGAGGATGATGCCGCTCATCATGATCGTCAGCGCGATGAGAAAGACGTGCTCGTTGGCCATGGCCTGGTAGATCGAGCCGTCCCGGTAGGTGGCGTCGGCGAACGCGAGAAAGAGCACGTCGAAACTGTTGCCGCCGATGATGCCGCCCACGGCGAGCGTGAGCGAGCCCCGGCGGACGGCGGCGACGGAGGTCACGAGTTCGGGCAGCGAGGTGGCAACCGCGGTCATCAGCATGCCGACCAGGGTGCCGGATATCGATGTGCGCTCGACGATGCCGGTTTGCGCGACGGTGAAGCCGGCCAGCGCCACGATCAAGACCAGTCCCGCGAACTGCCACCACAGGCGACTGACTTCGCCTCGGCCCTGGTCTTCAAGGCTTGCGTTGTCCTCTACCTGCGTTTTTCTGGTCTTCTGCGCCAGCCATAGTGGCGCCGCCCTGGCGCGCTTTACCAGCACCAGGCCGAACAGGTAGGCTGAAGGAAGAACGAACGAAGCCGGATGGATGGCGAACACGGTCACGTCCGGGCCGGAATCGGCCAGCAGCGGAATCGCCAGCAGGGTCATCAGCAAGGCGGCCTGGATCAGGTTTTCGACAGACGCCGCCGCGTGATCCAGATCTGCCTTCCGGCAGAACATATCCGTCACCACAAGGAACACAGTCTGCGCGGCGATACCGCCGATGGCGTTGCCGACCGCGAGATCCGGGAAGCCCTGATTGGCAGCTCACATTGAAGTGAGAATACCGGGCAGGGAGGTGCTGATGCCGAGCAGAACGGCCCCGAAAAGCGCTTGGCCCAGGCCCGTCAGGTCTGCCAGCTGATCGGCCAGTCGAGTCAGGCGCGTTCCGGCCAGACCGATCACGGCCGCGCCGACGAGGAACACCAGAGCGACCGACCACAGGGGCCAGCCTTCGAGGGCAATCAGCTGCGTCATTGGATCGACTCCCGCTGCGCGGCCCTGCGGCATTGCTGCGCTTTTCGAAAGTTCTCACGCGCAGGGTTACACGAATTCCGGGGAGACGTCTCGAATCGAGTCAAAAATCTCCACGCCGATCGGTCGCCGAGCGCGGAGCCCGGTCGAACAGCCACGGTCGGAGCGTCGCGAGAAAAGTGCGTCCGCCTGGCAAGCTCCGGCGGCAAGCCGGTGACCTGGGTCCTCAGCTGATCGGCTTGTGGCCGTCCCTGGCCGGGTCGACCGATGAGTCCACTGATGGATCGACCGACAGCCGCCGGGCCAGAAGCACGGCCTGGGTGCGGTTGGTGACCTGCAGCTTGCGAAAGATCGCGGTCATGTGTGCCTTGACCGTGGCTTCGGAAATCTCGAGCTCGTAGGCGATCTGCTTGTTCAGAAGGCCCTCGGCGACCATCATCAGCACGCGGAACTGCTGCGGGGTCAGCTCCGCGATGCGCTCGGCGACTTCCAGCTCGTCCGGCGCGGTGGCATCTTCAAGATAGTCCAGATCGGAAGCCTGCCAGATATCGCCGGCCAGAACCGTCTGCAGAGCCTCGCGGATTTCGTCCACCGAGACCGATTTGTGGATGAATGCAGCGGCGCCATGGCTCATGGCCCGCTGGATGACCGCCGGATTGTTGTTGGCCGAGATCAGGCAGACCGGCAGTTCCGGATGGTGGGCGCGCAGGTAGACCAGGGCCGAGAAGCCCTGCACCCCGGGCATGTGCAGATCCAGCAGGACCAGGTCGACGTCCGGATTTTCGAGCGCCGCCTGTTCCAGGTCGACCATTCCTCCGGCCTGGATGATTTCGACTTCCCCGAGCGCCTGTTTGAGTGCCAGACCGAGCGCCTCGCGGAACAGCGGATGATCATCAGCGATGATGACGCGGTGCCGCGGGTGCTCCTCGGCCATTGTGTTGCCTCAGCGATTCTTCCGGTGTTCGATGAGAACGTCGACGACTCCGGGCTCGGCCAGCGTCGAGGTATCTCCGAGATTGGAATAGTCGTTCTCGGCGATCTTTCGCAGTATCCGCCGCATGATCTTGCCCGAACGGGTCTTCGGCAAGCCCGGAGCGAACTGCAGGTGATCGGGTTTGGCGATCGGCCCGATTTCGGTGCGAACAGCCTGGCTGAGCTCCCGGCTGAGTTCCTCGCTCTCGGTGCTGTCCGTGGTCAGGATGACGTAGGCGTAGATGCCCTGGCCCTTGAGCTCGTGGGGAAAGCCGACCACGGCGGCTTCGGCGACGGAGGGATGGGCAACCAGGGCGGATTCGATCTCGGCGGTTCCCATCCGGTGGCCCGACACGTTCAGGACATCGTCCATACGCCCGGTAATCCACCAGTCGCCGTCTTCGTCGCGGCGTGCGCCGTCGCCGGTGAAGTAGAGATTCTCGAAGCTGGAAAAATAGGTCATGTAGAAGCGATCGTGATCGCCATAGACCGTTCGCATCTGACCGGGCCAGGAGTCCTTGATGACCAGGGCGCCTTCGGCCGCGCCGTGAAGCTCGTTGCCGTCGGCGTCGACCAGCGCCGGCTGGACGCCGAACAGCGGGCGGGTGGCCGAACCCGGCTTCAGATCGGTGGCCCCGGGTAGCGGCGCGATGAGCATGCCACCGGTCTCGGTCTGCCACCAGGTATCGACAATCGGGCAGCGGCCGTCGCCGACGATGTTGTAGAACCAGTCCCAGGCGTTCGGATTGATCGGCTCACCGACGCTGCCAAGGATGCGCAGGCTCTTGCGCGAGTATTTCTTGACCGGCTCGTCGCCGTAGCGCATCAACGCGCGAATGGCCGTCGGTGCGGTGTAGAGAATGTTGACCTGGTGCTTGTCGACGATCTGCCAGGAGCGTGACACGTCCGGATAGTTCGGAACACCCTCGTACATGAGGGTCGTCGCCCGATTGGCCAGCGGGCCGTAGACGATATAACTGTGGCCGGTCACCCAGCCGACGTCGGCCGTGCACCAGTAGACCTCGCCAGGGCGATAGTCGAAGACGAGTTCATGGGTCATGGCCGCATACAGAAGGTAGCCGCCGGTCGTGTGCAGAACGCCCTTCGGCTTGCCGGTCGACCCGGAGGTGTAGAGGATGAACAGCGGATCCTCGGCGTTCATCGGCTCGGGCGGGCAGTCCGGCTCGGCGCTGGCCGTGATGTCGTGATACCAGATGTCGCGTTCGTCGTGCCAATCGATCTCGGCCCCGCTGTGACGGACCACGATGACTGAATGGACCGAACTGATGTCATGCGAGTCAAGCGCGGTGTCGACGTTGGCCTTGAGCGGCACATGCCTGCCGCCTCGAACGCCCTCGTCGGCCGTAATGACGACTGAGGATCCACAGTCGATGATGCGGTTGGACAGCGCTTCGGGCGAGAATCCTCCGAAGACCACCGAGTGCACCGCGCCGATGCGCGCGCAGGCCAGCATGGCGTAGGCGGCTTCTGGAATCATCGGCAGGTAAATCGTGACTCGATCGCCCTTGGCGACGCCTCGTTGCTTGAGCGCGTTGGCCAGCCGGCAGACCTGCTCATGCAGTTCGCGATAGCTGATGACCTGGCTCTGGTCGAGTTCGTCGCCCTCCCAGATAATGGCGGTCTGGTCGGCATGCTCGGCCAGATGCCGGTCGATGCAGTTGGCGGACACGTTCAGTACGCCGTCCTCGAACCAGCGAATATGCAGGTCCTCCTTCGCGAAGGAGACGTCCTTGACCTTCGTGAAGGGTTTGATCCAGTCCAGACGCTCGCGCGCCTGCTCCGCCCAGAACGACTCCGGGTCCTCGATGGAGCGTTGGTACATCGACCGGTACTGCTCGCGATCGATCAAGGCGTCGCCCCCGTTCTCGGGCGCGGGATAGATCTTGGCGTCTGACATGCGGGACTCTTGTTGGTGATGGATAAATCGCCGCAGATACTAGCAAGCTTTTCGCCGGGGAGGGATGCGACCTTAGTCGTGGTGATGGACTGGTGATGCGATCGGGCGCTTGCGACCTTAGTCGCATAGACCATCCGCCAATGGTCCCGACCAGCAACTCGAAGCATAGTCGGCGCAACGTCTCACCCGACAGGATCCCAGGAGCGCCCGGTCATGAAGTCGAAGCCAACGCCCGCCTCGTTTTCTCTCGCACCCGCAACGGCGATGGGCTCTGCGGTCACCCTTGCCCTTGCGTTGTTGCTGTTGAGCAGCCCGGTGCGGGCCGATGCCGACCCGAGCGAGCGGGAACGCGCGCTCGAGCAGCGCGTGGCGGAGCTGGAGCGGATCGTCCATCGCCTGGTGATGGAGCGCGAACAGGCGCCACCCGCTGTGGCCGCAGCGGAAGCACCGGTCCGCGAGGAACTCGATGCGCTGCGCGCTGATGTCCAACGCCTGGATCAGGAGAAGGCCGCGCGTCCATCGGGTGCCGGCACCGAGTTCTCGTTTTCCGGCTTCATCAAGCACGACATGATGTACAGCCGCTACAGCGGCGGCTCTCTGCCGCCCGATAACGTCGGCCGCGACTTCTATGTGCCGGCAACCATTCCGGTGGGCGGTGAATCGTCAACTACGGATTTCGATACCCATATCCGAGAAAGTCGCTTCAGCTTCAACGTGTTGCGTCCGGATGACAATCTGCGCGCCTACCTCGAGTTCGACTTTTCGGCCAAGAACGGGGGCGACGAGCGCCTCGTCAATGCCACCAGTCCGAGCGTGCGTCACGCCTTCGTGAGCTGGAACGATCTACTCGCCGGCGAGACCTGGTCGACCTTCTTCAACGTCGCCGCGTTGCCCGAGAATCTCGATTTCGTCGGTCCGGCCGAGGGCACGATCTTCATCCGTCAGCCCCTGGTTCGATACACCAGCGGACCGTGGCAGTTCGCGGTCGAGAACCCCGAAACCACGGTCACACCGTTCGGCGGCGGCGATCGGCTGGTCACCGACACGGCCAACATCCCGGACATCGTCGTTCGCTACAATCACCGGGCCGATTGGGGCCATGTGACGCTTGCCGTGCTGGGACGCGAACTCGGTATCAATCAGGCTCCGGGCAGCGAACGCGAGATCGGCCTGGGCCTGAGCCTGAGCGGGCGCTTCAACTTCGGCGCCAATGACTTGCGATGGATGGTTTCGGGCGGGCCTGGAATCGGCCGCTATCTCGGCCTGAACACCAGCAATGGCGCCGTGCTCGATGCCAATGGCGAGCTCGAAGCGATCGACGCCTACGGCGCTTTCGTCGCCTATCGCCATTTCTGGAGCGACAAGTGGCGCTCGAACGTCACACTGTCGGCGTTTCGAGCCGACAACGATGTTGCGCTGACCGGTGCCGGTGTGACCCGTTCGGTCGCAAGTGCGCATGCCAATCTGATTTACCAGGCCAACGAGCATCTGCGTTTCGGCATGGAGTTCATTCACGCCCGCCGCGAAATCGAATCGGGCGCCGATGGCGACATGAACCGCCTGCAGTTCTCGACCATCCTCGGGTTCTGACCGGCCACGCCGCCACGCACTGGAAGCGGCGTGGCGGGGATCCTCCAGGCTGTGTCGTGGTCGCGGGCTGTGGTATCTTTCCACGCCTGATGACTGCCCCGATTCTTCGCGCCGCCCAGGCGCGCCTCGTGACCGGTTTGGCGGCCCTGTTGCTGGTGGTACAGGCGTCGGCGAGCGACCTTTATGTCGGCGAAGTAGCTCTGGCCGAGAACGAACCCGTGACTCCGGCCCTGCTGCTGCAGGCCCTCGATCAGGTCCTCGTGCGTCTGACCGGTCGAACCGATCAATCGCCGTCGGCTTTTCTTCGATTGAGCAGTGACGATCTCGGCGGCCTGCTGCAGGGTCAGCAGCGGGTCCGCGTCGAACGGCTCGATGAGGAAGGTCAAAGGGTGACCGAGAGCCGGCTGCGTGTTGACTTCTACCCCGTCGCCGTGGACCGACTCCTCGCGGACGCAGGTCTGCAACGTCTGGGTCGTGAACGGCCGTCCATTCTGCTCTGGGTGGTCGTCGAGGACCAGGGCGCGCCTGACTGGAACGATGACCCGCTGCTGGAGCAGGTGTTGGTCGAGCAGGCGCGCCGTTTCGGTCTCGACGTGATTCGACCGCTGCGCGACGCGCTGGATATGACCTCGGTCGGGCCATCCGATGTGCGAGGTGGCTTTCTCGAAGCCGCCGAGGCCAGCGCCGATCGATACCGCGCCGATGTCATAGCGATGCTGGATCTGCGTCGCGATGCGGACTTGTATTCGGGGCGCTGGTTCTGGCGCATCGACGGCCGCGACAGCAGTCTGGGTCTGACGGCCGAAAGTCCGTTCAAGCTGATCGTCGATGGTTACACCGCGCTCCTCGCCGCGATGGTGGCGCGCTACGGAACCTCTGCCGGCGCTGGCGAGGATCTGACCGAACGGGTGGTCGTCGAGGGCATCGTCGATTCGATCCACTACGCCGAAGTCCTGCGCTACCTCGGCGGATTGAGCCTGGTCGAGCGTGTGCGGGTCACCCGGGCCGGGCAGCGCGCGGTCGAGTTCGAACTGAGCGTGACCGGTCAGGGACTGGGTGACCTGATCGAACTGGGCCGGATCCTGACGGTTGAAGAACGCTCCGCCGACGGTCGCTGGATCCTGCGTCTGAATCGGTGAACTGGCACTATCTGCCCAACCTTCTGACGGTGGGCCGAATACTGGCGGTCCCTCCGCTGGTCGCGCTGCTGTTGACCGGTCAGTACCTGTGGGCGCTGATCGTGGCCGTATTCGCCGGATTGTCGGACCTGCTCGACGGCTGGCTGGCGCGTCGTTTCGAGTGGCAGAGTCGTTTCGGCAGCCTGGCCGATCCGGCGGCCGACAAGATCATGATGGTGGCCTGCTACGTGACTCTGGCCTGGCTGGGTCATCTGCCCTGGTGGTTGTTCGGGCTGGTCACCCTGCGCGACCTGGTGATAGTGATCGGTGGCTGGGTCTACCACGTCAAGTTCGAACGTCTCGAAGCGCAGCCGACCCAGCTGTCCCGTTTCAACACCTTCTGCCAGGTCTTTCTGATGTGGTTCGTGCTGGTCCGCCTGGCCGGTGGCCCGCTGTCTCCGGAAGCCCAGATCGGGCTGGAATGGCTGGTCGGCTTCATGGCCGTCGTCACCCTGATCCAGTACGTCTGGCTGTGGAGCCACAAGGCCGCCGCGGTGGCCCGTGAGCGCAGGACAGGCCAGAGGCCCGAATGAGCGCCGGTCAGATTCCGCTGGCCCTGAAGCCGCCGCGCCGTCCGGGCTTCGGGAATTTCGTGTCCGGGCCCAATCAGGCCTTGGTCGATACCCTGTCGGAGGGGCTTGAAACGGGAGGCTGGTACCTGCTCGGCGGGGCACCGGGCAGCGGGCGGACTCACCTGCTGTCAGCGGCTTTCGCCGGTCTGCAGGCGAGCGGACTGTTGGCCAGCTTCATTGCGCTCGCCGAGACGGTCAACCGGCCCCTGCTGACCGAGGCGACGGGCGATTGGGTGATTCTCGACGATATCGATGCGCTGGCCGGTGAGCGCGACGCCGAAATGCTGCTGTTCAACGCGCTCAATCGCTGGCGCTCCGAACGGACCGGGGTCATCATGGCCGCGGCAGGACGTGAAAGTTTCGACCTGCCGGATTTGAAGTCCCGACTCGGACAGGCCGTGCGTTTGACGATCAAGCCGCTCGGCGATGCCGACCTTCGTCGACTCGTCGTCCGCCTGGCCGCCGATCAGGAAGTGATTCTCGGGCGCGGCGCGGTGGACTATCTGATCAGCCGCAGCACCCGTAATCCGGCCGCCATTGCGCGCCTTACCGAACAACTGTCCACGCGCGCGCTGACCGAGCGCCGGACGCTGTCGATTGCCTTGATTCGGGAGATGCTGCTCGGGTCCGACGACGAACGGGCCCGTCAATAGCTGCTCTGATGCACTCCGCGCACCGCACGGCCTGACGGATCGGCCAGGCTGGCGAAGCTCTCGTCCCAGGCCAGGGCTTCGGCGGTCGAGCAGGCGATCGACGGACCGGCCGGCACCGTGGCCGCGGCCGACGGCGACGGGAAGTGCTGCTCGAAAATGCGCCGGTAGAGGTACTGCTCCTTGGTGGTGGGCGGGTTCAGCGGAAAGCGCTGCTCGGCGTCGCGGAGCTGGCGGTCGCTGACCTGGGCCTCGGCGTGATCCTTGAGCGCGTCGATCCAGCCGTAGCCGACACCGTCGGAAAACTGTTCCTTTTGCCGCCAGAGGATTTCATCGGGCAGCAGTCCGGCGCCGGCTTCGCGCAGGATGCGTTTTTCCGGTCGACCGGGGCCGGCCATCTTGGCCGCCGGGTCGATGCGCATCGCGGTTTCGAGGAATTCGAGGTCCAGGAACGGGACCCGCGCCTCGACGCCCCAGGCCGCCATGGACTTGTTCGCCCGCAGGCAGTCGTAGAGGTGCAGCTTGTCGATCTTGCGGACCGTTTCTTCATGAAAGGCGCGGGCATCGGGTGCCTTGTGGAAGTACAGATAGCCGCCGAAGATCTCATCGGCCCCCTCGCCGGACAGGACCATCTTGATGCCCATGGCCTTGATCCGGCGGGCCAGCAGGAACATCGGGGTCGAGGCCCGGACGGTCGTGACGTCGAAGGTCTCGATGTGGCGGATGACATCGTCGAGCGCGTCGATGCCTTCCTGGATCGTGTAATGGAACTCGTGATGCTGGGTGCCGATCGCGGCTGCCGCGATGCGGGCCGCGGCCAGGTCGGGAGAACCCTCCAGGCCGACCGCGAAGGAATGCAGACGCGGCCACCAGGCCGCTTCGGTATCGTCCGATTCGATCCGGCGCTCGGCGAAACGCCTGGCCAGCGCGGCCACCAGTGACGAGTCGAGGCCGCCCGAAAGCAGCACGCCATAGGGCACGTCGCACATCAACTGCCGGTGCACCGCGGCTTCGAGCGCGCGCCGAAGCGCTTCGGCATCGGCCGGGGTCGTGGCCTGTTCGACGTCTCGCCAGATCGGCTGATACCAGCGACGAAGCTCGCCGTCGTCCGAGTCCAGGAGGTGGCCGGGCGGGAAGGCCTGAACGGTGCTGCAGCGCGGCTCGATCGCTTTCATTTCCGAAGCGACCCAGAGGATCCCGTCGTCGTCACGGCCGAAGTACAGCGGCATCACGCCGATCGGATCACGCGCGATCAGATAGCGACCCTCGGCGGCGTCCCAAAGGACGAAGGCATAGATGCCGTTGAGCTTGTCGAGGAAGTCGGTGCCGTGTTCCCGGTACAGGGCCAGGATCACTTCGCAATCCGAATCGGTCTGAAAATCGTAACCGGCGACCTCCCGGCGGAGTTCGCGGTGGTTGTAGATTTCTCCGTTGACGCCGAGAACCTGATCGCCGCCCGGGCTCAGCAGAGGCTGGGCGCCGGAATCGATACCGACGATGGCCAGCCGTTCATGCGCGATGATGGCCTGGTCATGGACGTAGAGGCCGCTCCAGTCGGGGCCTCGGTGGCGCTGGCGGCGCGACGCTTCGAGGGCGTCTACCCGCAGACCGGCACGGCCCGCGGGGAGATCGAACATCCCGAGGATGGAACACATCGGGCGTCAGAAATCGAGCGCCGATGAGGTCACGAAGTCGATGCCGGCCGGGGTCAGCCGAATGGCGAAACGACTGTCGAGATAGTGTTCACCGAGACCGGTCATGAAATCGAAGGACGGTACTTCTTCGCCGGTATCCATCTGGCTCATCATCGTTTCCATCAGCTCGCCATAGGCCGCGATGTTCATGCTGTAGGCGAAAACGGCCGAGTCGGATTCGCCGCCTTCGAGCGCTTCCGGCAGGGCCTCTTTCTGATCGGCACCGAGGGCCATGCCGATCGCCGCTTCGCCCAGCGCCAGCCACGCTTCCATTGCCGGCATGTCCGGAATCAGTCCGGCCGGGAGCAGCTGCGGTTCTCCGCCGGGCTTCAGGTTCAGTTCGGCCAGTTCGGGCGTGAACATCTGCGCCATGCCGACCAGCATTTCCGGGTTGCGCATGAACACGGCAAGCGTTCCGCTGGCGTCGTTGACCGAGCCGGACTCGTAGCTGAGGTCGGCAAGATCGACGCGCAAGCCGTGGATGTTGGTGATGAACGGCGGGATCGGCCGGTTCAGGGCGGTCTGCCACTCCTTGGCATTTTCGCCGATCATCGCGAATGCCGGACATTTCGGCGGCGCGGCAACCCAGGCGTCGACCAGGCCGCGGGCGAAGTCACGCGCGGCCACGATGTTCAGGGCAGCGCCGACCGCGAACAGCCTGGGCTCGCTGGTCTCGATGCCTACCGGCGTGTCGGAAAGCGCGGCAAGCTGCTGACCGAATCCGGCCTCGGTTTCGATACGCCCCAACAGCGAAAACGCTTCGCGGTCCAGGCGCGTCAGTCCGGCGCTCATCCGGGGCATGCGGTCGGCCAGGGCACCCATTTCAAGCCGGCAGGCTTCGTTTCCGGCCATCGCGTCCATCCCCGTTGCCGAGCGTATCTGGGCGGTCAGCTCGTCGTCGGCGTCGAGCAGATGCTCGATAACCCTTTTCAGATCGATGTAACCGCTGCCGTGGGGGGTGAAGCCGCGCGGCTGGTTGAAGGCCTGCAGGTCGTCCGGATCGTAAGCCTCGGCTGGCTGGTCGAGATTGGCCACCCGCCGGAGCAGCAGATCGTTGTCGGGAATCAGGGCGGCGGTCAGCACGGTCTGGTCATGGTGCATGGCCAGACCGACCGTATCCATTTCGATCCAGATGATTTCCTCGTTGTCGATATTGCGACGGGTCAACTCCGTTCCGGCGTCGCTGGCCACGCGCTCGAGCATTGCGTCGAAGGCCGCGGCATCGACCAGTTGCCAGTGCAGAACGGGATAGAGCGAGATCGCGTGAATCGCCCAGTAGCCGTTGGAGGACAGGCCACGCTCTTCGAGCGCCTCGCGACTGTCGATCTGTCCGAGTTCCCGCGCCAGCGCGGCAGCGACCGGCGACTCTTCGGAGATTTCCGAGGCAAGGTCCTCATAGGCCTCGGCCTGCATTTCCTCCATGTCTTCCAGCGGTTCCCAGAGCAGCTCCACCATGTCTTCCGGGACGGTCTCCAGATTCGCCATCAGAAAGGCGGTGTCAGCGTCGATCCGCGCGAACAGGTCGACGCCGGGTTGCGACGACGTCGCGCTGCCCGATGGCGTCCCGGATGCGGTCTCGGCGTCGTCGCCGTTGTCGCCGCCACAGGCGGTGACGAGCAACAGGGCGGAGAACAGGGCGATCAATCGTCTGGTCATCTCATTCGACTCCCGAAGGCGGAAACAGGGTTTATAGTGTTATACAACAGTAGTACACTTGTCAAGTCCGGTGCAGGCGCGTGGACACATTCAGGCCCCCGAGAGCATAGGACGAACGGCTGTGAAAGACAAAGAATTATTGCTCGTTCCATTCGTGCGTCCGTGCCGAAGCCAGTCGCTCCGGCGTACCAATGTCCATCCACAGGCCGGGGTAGTGCTCGCCGCTCAACCGCCCGTCTTCGATCGCCCGGTCGAGTACCGGGCGCAGCGCGCGTCGACCGGGTTCGAGGTCGTCGAACATTTCGGGCCGGAACACGCCGATTCCGCTGTAGGTCAGGCGCCGCTCTCCGTTCCGGACGAGCCGATCGCGACGAAGCGCGAAGTCTCCGGCGGGGTGGTGCGGCGGGTTGTCGACCATGACCAGATGGGCCAGCCCGGGCGGTCGTCGATTGACCAGGCGTCGATACCGGTAGTCGCTGAGCACGTCGGCGCTGACGACCAGGAAGGGTTCCGCTCCGAGCAGCGGCAGGGCCTGAACGATGCCGCCGGCGGTTTCCAGGGCGCCGGGCGGTTCCTGCGAGTAGGCGATATCGACGCCCAGTGCTTCGCCGGAGCCGAGATGTCCACGAATCCGATCGCCGAGCCAGCCGAGATTGATGACCAGCGCAGTCACCCCCGCCGCGGCCAGGTTTTCGATGTGGCGCGTAATCAGTGGTTTGCCGCCGACCTCGATCAGCGGTTTCGGGCACCGGTCGGTGAGCGGACGGAGTCTTTCGCCGCGACCGGCGGCCAGAATCATCGCGCGCATCGACGTTGAGTTTGTTCGGCCATTGCGGGAAGCCTACTGCAAAGCTGGCCGATCGACACGGACGGCGTCGCCGGGGCCGGGCGGTTCGAGGCTTGCAATACTGACGTCACATGACGCACTATTGGCGGCTGGCTTCGTGGGGAGGCAAAATGACTGAATTGTTGATGCTGGACGTTCGCACGGTGGCTTTCGTGTCGAGCGTCAGCGGCTTTTTGATGGGAGCAACGCTACTCGGCATCTACTTCGCCGGGATGCGGACCCGGGCCGTGCTCTACTGGGCCGCGGCCGGGCTGAGTTTCGGGTCGGGCTATCTGGCGGGTCATCTGATGCAGACGCTCGATGTGCCGGTACCGGCCTGGGTCGCGGTGACTTCGGCCAATGCCCTGATCGGGTTCGGTCACGGATTCATCCTGCTGGGTGTGCAGAGTTATCTCGGGCGGCGTCCCATGAACCTGCTCGTGGTGCTTGGGGTTGCGTCGATCATCCTGGCGTCCGTTTTCGTTCCGGAAGTTCGTGAGAGCCTGCGCCTTCGAGTGATCCTGAACTCGGGCTGGTATATCCTGGCCGACGTGCTAGCCGGCTGGATGCTGTGGCGGGCTCACGATCCGCTGTTGCGCCGCTTTCATCTGGCCGCGGCATTGCCGCTGATCCTGTTCGCGGCGTTTCTGACCGCGCGACTGGGCTATGCGGTGATCAGCCCCGCCCTGACCAGCTCCTTCGTCGAGGACCCTTTCCAGCTTGCGGCCTTTCTGCTCCATCTGGTGTTCATTTTCGTCGTGACGATGGCTCTGACGGTCATGCTGTTCCGCGAAAAGGAGATCGAAGTCATGTCGATGGCGCGAAAGGATCCGCTGACCGGTCTGCACAATCGTCTCTCGCTCGCGGAGTTCTCGGAGCAGGCCATTGCAGAGTCACGTCGGGACGGTGAGCCGCTTTCGGTGATTCTCCTGGATATCGACCATTTCAAGCGCTTCAATGACGACTTCGGGCACCAGACCGGCGATGCGATCCTGAAGTCCGTGGCCGAGCGGCTCGAAGGAGTGCTCCGGGATTCGGACTCAGCCTTCCGGCTCGGCGGCGAGGAGTTCATCATCGTGCTGCCGCGCGCTACCGTCGCGCAGGCGACACAGGTCGCGGAGCGCATTCGCTCGCGCCTCGCCGATGCCGCGACTGCCGTGGCTTCCGACGCATTCAAGCTGACCGCCAGTTTCGGTGTCGTCCAGTGGACGGCCCCGGATGAAACCTGGGATGGCCTGATCGGCCGGGCCGATTCGGCGCTCTACGAGGCCAAGCATGCCGGCCGGGATCGAGTGGTCGTACCGACAACCGAGCCGGCTAGTCAGAATGGCTTGACCGGATAGCCCGTCCGTGCCAGGCGTTCAGCAGGCCCTCGAGCTCGGCCAGTTCCGGGTTGCGCTCGATAGCGCTTTGCAGGTAGGCGAAGAAGCGTGGCCTGTCCTCTAGATATTGCGGTTTGCCGTCCCGATAGCGAATGCGGGCGAAGATGCCGAGCACTTTCAGGTGGCGCTGCACGCCGATGAAGTCGCAGGTGCGGCGCCAAAGCGCGGCGGACCCGGTCAGAGGAATGCCGGTAGCCCGGGCGCGCTGACGATAGGACTCGAGCCAGGCGTCGACCCGATCGTTCGGCCAGCTCAGGAAGGCGTCGCGGAACAGGCAGACGGGATCGTAGCTCACCGGTCCGATGACCGCGTCCTGGAAATCGATGATGCCCGGATTCGGCTGGCTGAACATGAGATTACGCGGCATGAAGTCGCGGTGGCAGAACACCTTCGGCTGGTCGAGCGCCCAGCGAATCAGCAGGGCACAGACCCGATCCCAGGCATCGAGCTCGGCGTCCGTCGGCTCGACCTGCCAGTGGCGGGCAACGAACCAGTCGGTGAACAGACCGAGCTCCCTGAGCAGCAGGGCGGCATCGTATTCCGGCAGATCGACCGTGCTGGCCGAGGACTGGAAGCGAATGAGCGCGGCGATGGCGTCATCGAACAATCCATCGGCGTTGTCGGGTTCGAGTACCTGGTGGAAAGGCTGGTCGCCGAGGTCTTCGAGGAGGACGAAGCCGCGTTCGCGGTCGAAGGCAGGGATATCGGGCACATGCACGAGCGGACTCAGGCGTCCGGCGATGTCGATGAAGGCATCGATCGGTTCGCGTGCCGGTGGCGCGTCCATGACGACGCAGGATCGGTCGCCGCTTCTCAGCCTGAAATAGCGCCGGAAACTGGCGTCGGATGAAATCGCCGACGATGTCCAGTCCGGCCAGTCGAGCGCCTCTGCGGCCCAGCGTTCGGCATCCCTGCGGCGACGGTCCTTCATGGCGAAACTGTCTTGATCAGGATCACTTGGGAGGGGCCAGCATAGCGGATCGCTGCAGCTGGCAGGCAGCGACGTCTTGATGCGCTGTTGACGGCGAAATGCGACTTTGTCGCGCGTCAGGGCCTCCCTAACTCCTGGCGAGGTCGTTCACGCTGCCCCTTTCGCCGATTCGATCGATGGAACGTCCGTGACCGTGACTGCCAACGGTCTGGCCGTGGCATCCGATTTCACCCATTGTCCATTCGCCCCGGCCCTGATTTCCGCGTCTGGAGTCTCGGCCGGGGCGTTTTCGTCGAAGCGGCGCTCAAACGGGGACCAATTTGGTCTTGTTTTGATCAGTGATTGCCCGCATACTACCTTGTGAATCCCGCTGGACCGTGGACGCCGCCCATGCTTCGAATCAGTAAACTGACGGATTACGCGACCGTGCTGATGGCCACGCTGGCTCGTCAGCCGAACGACTGCGTCCCGGCCCGGCAGCTCGCGGAGCAGACGCATCTGGAGCTTCCGACCGTGTCCAAAGTGCTCAAGAGCCTCGGACGCGCCGGGCTCGTGAAGTCCATCCGCGGGGTCAAGGGCGGTTACTGTCTGGCCATAGAGGCCGAGAAAGTGTCGGTGGCCGAGGTCGTCCGGGCCATGGAAGGGCCGATCGCGCTGACCGAGTGCGCGCTCCAGCCCGGCCTGTGTTCGCACGAGCCCAATTGTCAGCTGCGCGGCAACTGGCAGCGCATCGGCGTGGCGGTCGAAGCCGCGCTGGAAGCGCTCAGCGTGGCCGATCTGACTCGCCCGGTCAGTCCGCGCATCGCCATTCAGACCCGATCCGCCGAATCGGTCGGCGCTGCAACGGTCGAACGCACCGCTAATTGAGAGAAGTCATGAGTCAAACCGTCGAACAAGTCCAGCAGGTCATCCAGCAACGCTACAAGGCGGGCTTCTATACCGATATCGAGTCGGATCGGGTCCGCGCGGGGCTCGACGAAGAGGTCATCGCGATGATTTCGGCCAAGAAGGAGGAGCCGGCGTGGCTGCTCGAATGGCGACTGCAGGCGTTTCACAAGTGGCAAACCATGGTCGGGCCCGACTGGGCGCACCTGAAGCTTCCGGCGATCGACTTTCAGAAGATTCACTACTATGCCGCACCGAAACAGCAGAACCGCCCGAAGAGCCTTGACGAAGTCGACCCCAAGCTGCTGGAGACCTTCGACAAGCTTGGTGTTCCCCTGCACGAGCGCGCGCGCCTGGCCGGGGTGGCGGTTGATGCCGTCTTCGACTCGGTCTCGGTCGGCACCACGTTCCAGAAGGAACTCAAGGAAGCCGGCGTCATCTTCTGCAGCTTCTCCGAGGCCGTGAAGGAGCATCCGGAACTGGTACGCGAGTACCTGGGCTCGGTCGTTCCGTACAGCGACAACTACTTCGCCGCGCTCAACTCGGCGGTATTTTCCGATGGCTCGTTCGTCTACATTCCCGAGAATACTCGATGTCCGATGGAGCTTTCGACCTATTTCCGCATCAATGCGCGTGATACCGGGCAATTCGAGCGGACCCTGATCATCGCCGAGCCCGGTGCCGAGGTCAGCTATCTCGAGGGTTGCACCGCGCCGATGCGCGACGAGAATCAGCTGCATGCCGCGGTGGTCGAACTGGTGGCACGCAAGGGTGCCCGGATCAAGTATTCGACCGTGCAGAACTGGTACCCGGGCGACGAAAACGGCAAGGGCGGTATCTACAACTTCGTCACCAAGCGCGGCGACTGTCGCGAGGATGATGCGCGGATCTCCTGGACACAGGTCGAGACGGGTTCGGCCATCACCTGGAAATACCCGTCCTGCATTCTCCGCGGTGACCGCTCGGCCGGCGAGTTCTATTCGGTCGCGCTGACGCACAACCACCAGCAGGCCGACACCGGTACCAAGATGATTCACCTCGGCAAGAACACGACCAGCAAGATCATCTCGAAAGGCATCTCGGCCGGGAAGAGCAGCAACAGCTATCGCGGTCTGGTGCGTGTCGCCAGGAAAGCGACCAACGCGCGCAACTATACCCAGTGCGACTCCCTGCTGATCGGCAAGACCTGCAGCGCGAATACCTTCCCCTACATCGAGTCGGCCAACGCAACGGCCAGGATCGAGCACGAGGCGACGACTTCCAAGATCGGCGAAGACCAGCTTTTCTACTGCCTGTCACGCGGCCTCGATGAAGAAGACGCCGTGGCGATGATCGTCGACGGCTTCTGCAAGGAAGTATTCAGGGAACTGCCGATGGAATTCGCGGTGGAAGCCAAGGCGCTGCTGGAAATCTCGCTCGAAGGCGCGGTGGGGTGAAGGCAGGTTCAAGGTCCGAGGCTCAAGGATCAAGGCTCAAGGCTCAAGGCTCAAGAAAGAGAATTGCCAAAACCGGAAACCGGAAACCGGAAACCGGAAACCGGAAACCGGAAACCGGAAACCGTAATCATGAAATCCAACATCTCTCAAACATGCTGAAAATCAAGAATCTTCACGTCGCCGTTGGCGGCACGGAAATCCTGAAAGGGCTCGATCTCGAGGTCGGCTCGGGCGAGCTGCACGCGATCATGGGCCCGAACGGGTCGGGCAAGTCGACGCTCGGATATGCGCTGGCTGGTCGCGATGGCTACGACATCACCGACGGCTCGGTCGAGTTCGACGGTCAGGACCTCGACCCGATGGCGCCCGATGAACGCGCGGCTGCCGGCTTGTTTCTCGCGTTTCAGTATCCGGTCGAGATTCCGGGCGTGAACAACGCCTATTTCCTGCGCGCCGCGCTCAACGCCCAGCGCAAGGCGCGCGGCGAAGAGGAAGTCGATTCGATGACGTTTCTGAAGACGGTCCGTGAATCGCTCAAGCAGCTCAAGATGGACGAGGCTCTGCTCAAACGCGCGGTCAACGAAGGGTTTTCGGGCGGCGAGAAGAAGCGCAACGAGATCGTGCAGATGGCCGTGCTGCAGCCCAAGCTGGCGATACTGGACGAGACCGATTCCGGCCTCGACATCGATGCGCTCAAGCTCGTCGCGGACGGTATCAATCGCCTGCGCGACGAAAGCCGCAGTTTTGTCGTGATCACGCATTATCAGCGCCTGCTCGATTACCTGACGCCGGACCACGTTCACGTTCTGTCCGGCGGCCGGATCATCGAATCCGGAGGCAAGGAACTGGCCAAGCGGCTCGAGCGGGAAGGCTATACCGACCTGAAAGCCGAAGCGGTCGAGGCCTGAAGGCGATGACGGAACTGGCCGAACGACTTGCTCCTGAATCGGCGCTGGCCGAAGACGATTTCAGCGACCTCCGCCGGGCCGCTCAGCGCGCTCTGATGCAGCACGGTTTCCCGAATCTCAAGACCGAGGCCTGGAAATACACCCCGATCCGGCTCCTCGAGAAGCGGGATTTCCAGCCACAGGCCGCGTCGGCCTCGGCCGCGCCGGACCTGCCGTTTGCCGCCGACTATCTGCACTTCGACAACGGCTTGCTCAACGAAGCGGATCTCGATCTGCCCGCCGGCGTCACGCTATCGCCAGCCAGCCGCGCGGATCTGGCGGCGGTTTCCTACGGCGGGCGCGAAGATGCCTTTGCCTGGCTGAATCTGGCCCGATTCGACCAGGCCTGGAAGCTGCGTATCGACACCGAGCTCGAGCGTCCGCTGGTGCTCGCGTTCACCACGGCGAGCGATTTCGCGGCGGCGGTCCATCCCCGACTGCTGATCGAGCTCGGAGCCAACGCCCGGGCCGAACTCATCGAAGTACACCGGTACGCCGGGGAAGGTCTGATCAATACGGTCTGCGACATCGAGCTCGACGCGGCCGCGGTCCTGAATCACGTCATGGCGCGCGGCGGCGGCGAAACCGTCCGGGTCTGTCGGACCCGCGTCGACGTTCGGCGTGATGCCGAGTACCGGGCGGCGGTCGTCGATACCGGGGCGCGCCTCGCCCGCCAGGATCTGAGCGTGTTCCTGACCGAAGCCGGTGCCCGCGGTGAAATCGACGGCACCGTCGTGCTCGATTCAAGGCAGCACGTCGATTACCACACCGCGATCGACCACTGCACCGGGCAGACGCACAGCCGCGAGAACTTCCGCCTGCTGGCCGGCGGCACCGGTGTCGGCGTCTTCAACGGCCGCATCCATATCCACGCAGACAGCGATGACAGCCATTCGGATCTGAATACGGCGAGTCTGCTTCTGAGCGATTCGGCCCGGATCAACGTCAAGCCGGAACTGGAGATCTATTCGGAAGATGTAACGGCGTCCCACGGCGCGACGATCGGTCAGCTTGATGACGATGCCTTGTTCTACCTGCGTTCTCGCGGCCTGCCAGCCAAAGAGGCCAACGCGCTTCTGAAGTATGGCTTCGCCGCCGCGCCGCTGGAAGGTCTGTACAACGCGGCCATCCGCGGCTGGGTGCTCGAGCGCTTGCAGTCGGCCTTGTGAGTTCAGTCTGTCCGCCTCGCCGGGGCAAGGGTTCTGGTTCGAACAGGCGGTCGACGACGATATTCGATTTTTCTTGAAAGAGGTTGGGAACCGATGGAACTGGCAGACGAAATCATGGTGAGGGATCAGCTCGACGTCATGCGTTTGCGCTCCGAATTTCCGGTTCTGGAGCGCGAGGTCCACGGCAAGCCGCTCGTCTACCTCGACAATGCCGCGACCGCACAGCGGCCCAACTGCGTCATCGAGGCGATGGATGATTTCTATCGTCGCTACAACGCCAACGTGCACCGGGGCGTGCACCAGTTGTCGGTCGAGGCCTCCGAGGCCTTCGAGGGGGCGCGTGAATCGGTCCGTCGCCTGCTCAACGCCAGCAGCATTCGCGAAGTGGTGTTCACTCGCGGCACGACCGAGTCGATCAACCTGGTCGCCCAGGCGTTCTTGCGGCCTCGGGTGAAGGCGGGCGATGAAATCCTTATCACGCACATGGAACACCACTCGAACATCGTGCCCTGGCAGCTTCTGTGCGAGCAGACCGGCGCGGTGCTCAAGGTCGCGCCGATCAACGATCGCGGTGAGCTGCTTGTCGACGAGCTGGCCGCGATGATCAACGAGCGCACCCGATTGATCGGCATGGTGCACGTGTCCAACGCGCTGGGCACGATCAACCCGGCCGCCGAGGTCTGCCGGATCGCGAGGTCGCACGACGTTCCGGTGCTGATCGACGGTGCCCAGGCCACGCCGCACCTGAAGGTCGACGTCCAGGCGCTGGACTGCGATTTCTACTGTCTGTCGGCCCACAAGATGTACGGGCCAACCGGGATCGGCGCTTTGTGGGCCAGGGAATCGATCCTCGAGGCGATGCCGCCGTGGCAGGGTGGCGGGGAGATGATCGATCGGGTCAGCTTCGAGGGCACGAGCTTCAGTGAGCTGCCGCACAAGTTCGAGGCCGGGACGCCCAACATCGCCGGCGCGATCGGGCTCGGCAAGGCGGTCGAATTTCTGGACGAGCTCGGCTACGAGGGCATCGTTCGGCAGGAACAGCGATTGCTCGATTACGCGACCGAAAGAATGCAGGCGGTCGACGGACTGACCATCATCGGGACCGCCCGGGAGAAGGGTCCGGTCATCTCCTTCACCCTCGAAGGCGCCCATCCCAACGACATCGGCACGATCGTCGATCACTATGGCGTGGCGATCCGGACCGGGCATCACTGCGCGATGCCGGTGATGCAGTTCTTCGACGTGCCGGCCACGGCGCGCGTGTCCTTCGCGCCCTACAATCTGCGCAGCGAGATCGACGTTTTTCTGGATGCGCTGGAGAAGGCTCGCAGCATGCTGCTTTGAGGGCAGAGCGTATTCTTGCCCGACGCTGCCGTAGAATGCCCCGATGGCGCTCGACCGGCTCTACCAACAGCTCATTCTCGACCACAACCGTCAGCCGCGAAACTTCGGGCCGCTCTTAGGCGCGACCCACTCAGCGCGCGGTCACGATGCGCTGTGCGGAGACGATCTGCTGTTCGAGCTGCGGGTCGAGGACGAACGGATCAGGGCGGCCGGTTTCTCCGGTGAGGCCTGCGCCGTGACCCGGGCCTGCGCCTCGTTGCTCACCGAGTGGTTGCCCGGTCACGATCGCGCGGGGGTCGAGAGCGGTTTCGAGCAGTTCGAATGCCTCATCGCCGGCGGGTCTCCGGACAGGCCGGAGTGTCTCGGCGATTTCGCTTGCCTTGCAGCGCTGGCCGATTTTCCGTCCCGCCAGCGCAATGCCTCGCTGCCCTGGCGCTGCGCTCTGAAAGCGCTAGTCTGATCAGTCGTTCGCGCGGAGGTCGGCGGCGATGCGCTGCTGGATGATGCTGAGCGCGCTCGGTTCGACATCGAGCACCAGGCCAGCTCCTCGTTGCGCAGTCGTTCGCGCGATGCAGTATCCGGCCCGCAACGGTAGGCCAGCCAGTCGGCCAGACCGCGGGAAAAGTGGGCGGGGGTGCAGCTGCCGGACCCATTCGAGTTCGTCGGCCCGCCGTCCCGGATCCCGAGGGTCGCCGAGTGCGGCGGACAGACGCATCACCTCGAGTTCCTGCAGCAGGCAGACACCGGGTTCTGAGGCCTTGCAGACCGTCTCGCGGCCTTCAGCCGGACGGGCCGGAAGTTCGATCGTGGGCGCTCGCGCCAGCATTGCCTGCAGATCATCGGGTCCCCGATCGGCATCGCTCGCCAGGTCGCTTCGCGGACGCCCACCGCCAGCAGTTCGAACAGGATGATGCCGAGCGCGTGGACGTCGGTCCGGATGTCCGGACTGGCCGTTCGTCGGCCTGCTCCGGGGTCAGATTGGCGATCGTTCCGATCAGGTAGCCTTCGGCCAGTCCGCGATCGAGCGCCCGGGCCAGGCGGAAGTCGATGATCTTCGGCGGGGCGACGCCGTCGAGTTCGGTGACCACGATGCCGGAGGGCTCGAGATCGCAGTGCAGCACGCCTTTCTGGTGGGCGTGGGCGATGTCCTGGCAGACCTTGCGCATCAGCCCGATCCGCTCGACGATCGTCAGATTTCGCTGCGAGCGGTACCTGGCGATCGTGCTGCCCTCGAAGTACTCCATCACGAATTAGGACGTTCCGTCGTCCAGCGCCCCGGCTTCGTCGATCTGCCACTCGGACGGATGATTGAACCGCGCCGGGGCCTGGCCCGTTTCGACGGCCTGGTTTTTCGGTTCGACGCGGGACGAACTGTTTGCGGATCGGTTCGAGAGCCCGCCGTGACGGCGGGCCCGGTCTCGTTCTCGTTCAGCCCGTAGCCGGCGCACCGCCCCGGGGCGGTTCATCGGTTTTCGGCGCAGAGCTTCCGTGCTGACGCTCCCAGTCGGCCGCTTTGCCTTTGAGTTCGCCGAACTTCTTCGACGCGCTGTCGAGTTTCCCCTCCCACTCCCGATTGGGCTCCTGGCCCTCGGTGACCTTGAAGAAGACCTGCATCAGGGCGGTCATCGCGATCGGCTCGATCACGGCCTGCTTGATACCCCAGGCCATGACCAGGGCGATGATCAGGGTCAGCGGGCCGGCCACGGCCGGGATGAAGGAGACGACGGCGAGGACCGGTCCGAGAATGACCAGAAAGACGAGGAAGGTCAGCCCCCAGACCAGGAAAGCCAGGAAGAAGGCATTCTTCAGAAACGCCTTGTAGTTCTGCGCGTAGAGCACCAGCGCGGTCCGGCTCGATTCCCAGGGATTGTTCGAACGGGTCTTGATGTTGTAGGCGAGGATGACCTCGTCGAGGTAGGTCAGCGACAGGGTCACGATCGTGTTGAGGAACCCGGCTATGGCCTGCAGGCCGGGGATCGGCAAGAAATTGGCGATGCTGAAGAAGACCCGGTTGAAGGCCTTGAGCACGGCCTTGATCAGCTGATCCACACCGAACAGTACCGAGGATTCGACGAAGCGCTCGCGCACGATCTTCTGGGCATGATCGATCTGACCGCGTCCCTGGGGCAGCTCCTTGCCCTCCATCAGCTCGACCAGCACCGCGATGTGTCCGGCCTTGACCATGTAAAGCAGGTATTCGCGCAGGAAATAGGCCACCGCCGACACCAGACCGAATCCGATGATGCCGCCCCACATCGAAAAGCCGGCGGGATCTTCGGTGGCGATCCGGCCGACGCCCCAGCCGATGCCGGCACCGACGCCGGTGACCAGGATATAGGTCAGGGTGATGGCGAAGTAGATGATGAAACGAAAGACCAGGAACGGCATCGTCCGGCCCATCAATCCGAGAATCTGTCCGATCTTGAAGTCCATGCTTGGTCTGCTCCGGGATTAGCGTCGAGTCAGGGGTTCATACGCAAAGCGCGAGCGAAACCGGACACCGCATCAGTCCAGATTGCGCACGTCGACAAAGCTGCCCGATTCATGGTCATTGCGCAGATCGTCCAGCAGATCCAGCAGCCGATCCGCCGCTTCGCGCGGGCCGGGCATCGAATCGGTTCCGCGCGCGTCCTTGAGCTTCTGCACCGACGGAAACTCGTCGCTGTCGACCTCGTCGCACAGATAGTCCTGCATCCCGGTCTCGATCAGTCCGGGGGCGTAGGCGGTCAGATGGGTGTCGGGCATTTCGTGCGCGTAGAGCTGGATGAGGTTGTTCAGCGCCGCCTTCGACAGCGAGTAGCCGCCCCAGCCGTAGCTCATGTTGACGGCCGCGCCGGAGGAAATCGCGACCACCTGCTCGACCGGCAGCTGCTGGTCGATCAGCCAGTCGAGAATGAGCTTGTTGGCCCAGACATTGATGCGCATCATGTGCTCGAGGTCGTGCACATCGGTATTCGAGATTTCCTGGATGCGACCCAGTACGCCCGCATTGAGGACCACCAGATCGAGCCGGAGGCAGTCTGACAGCAATCGATCGAGGCTTTCGTCGAGGGCGTTGAGGATGGCCAGGTCCTGCCGGCGGTCGCGTATGGCGTCGTCGAATCTGGACTTCAACGGACAGCCGCGTCGGCTCATGCCCCAGACGATGGCATCGCGCTCCATCAGGGCTTCGGTCAGGCCCAGCCCAAAGCCGCTGCTGTTGCCGGTGATCAAGACGTTCATGTCGATTCACTCTCCAATCGTTGTTTCAAACGGATCAAGGATACGCTGATACTGATCGCGCCAGCTGGACGAGCGGCGAAATCCATGACCTTCCAGCGGATAGGAGGCCAGTTCCCGGTCGCCCTTTTCGAGGTCGATCAGACGCTGCGCAAGACGCACCACGTCCTGGTAGAAGACATTGTCGTCGAGCATCCCGTCCGTCATCAACAGCTGTCCCTCGAGATCCCCGGCGAACTCGATTGAAGATGACCGGGCGAAGGCCTCGGGGTCGACCTGCGGGGTATTCAGGATATTCGTTGTGTAAGGGTGATTGTCGTGGTGCTAGTCGCTCACCGGACGCAGGGCGGCCCCGGCGGTGAAGACTTCCGGGGCCTTCGAAGAGCGCCATGAAAGTCATGCAACCGCCGAGAGACAAGCTGAATGAGGCAATACTTATGAAGGTATTAGTATGGCTGGATAGGTGTTGAGACCTTCAGGCAAGCATAACGGCTTCGCCGGGACCACGCCCTCGACGGCAAGATCGACTTGACCGGCTGGAATCGCGGGTCTATAATTAACGGCTCGATTGCGGGGTGGAGCAGTCTGGCAGCTCGTCGGGCTCATAACCCGAAGGTCGCAGGTTCGAATCCTGCCCCCGCTACCAGGTTTCAGGTATTGAAGAAAAAAGCCCCTGGTTAAAAGGGGCTTTTTTTGTTTTCGGGGTGCCGGGTCGGCGTCACTTGTTTTCAGCGTGCCGCCGCGGCGTCACAAGGAGATTGTCATCCAAGCTCATGGCCGCGACCGAGAGGCTTGAAGAACTGCTGGGTCCGGTGATCGAGGATTTGGGGTATGAATTCGTCGGCGTCGAATATTCGCCGAACCCCAAGAATCGACTGCTGCGCATCTACATAGACCGCCCCGAGTCAGGCGTCGGAGTCGACGACTGCGAAACGGTCAGCCGGGAAGTGTCGGCCGTGCTCGATGTCGAGGAGCCGATCCGGGAGCAATACACCCTGGAGGTGTCTTCTCCGGGCGTCGAGCGGCCGCTGTTTTGTGCTGAACATTTCCGGCGCTTCGTGGGCGAGACGGCGGCGGTTCGAATGCATGCTCCTCAGGAAGGTCGCCGGAAATTCAAGGGCCGCATCGTGCGCGTCGAAGACGAGCAGGTGTGGTTGGATGTCGACGGCAAGGAATGGTGTCTGGAAATTGCCGGGATTGACAAGGCCCGGCTGGCACCGGACCTCGATGCACTGCTGGCCGAGCGATCGGCCAACGGAATGGTATGACGACAGTTATCGTGGGCAAGAACTAGCGGACGAAGCAAAGCGATGAGCAAGGGCAAGGAAATTCTTCAGGTCGTCGAAGTCGTTTCGAACGAAAAGGGCCTGGACAAGGAGACGATCTTCGAGGCGATCGAGGCGGCGCTGGCCTCCGCGGCCAAACGTCGGCATACGGAAGACATCGACGTCAGGGTTGCGATCGATCGCAAGACCGGCGACTACGAAGCGTTCCGCCGCTGGGAGGTGCTTCCCGACGAAGATACCGAGGATGTCGAATTCGAAACCGATTCGCGCCAGATTCGCCTGACCGACGCGCGCGAGCACGACGCCGAGCTGGAGGTCGGAGATTTCATCGAGGAATCGATGGAGCCGCCCGAGTTCGGCCGGATCGCGGCCCAGGCGGCCAAGCAGGTCATCGTTCAGCGGGTGCGCCAGGCAGAGCGCGAGCAGGTGGTCGAAGCCTTCAAGGATCGGGTCGGTGAACTCGTCCACGGCAAGGTCGAACGCACCGAGCGCGGCGGCATCGTGCTCGATCTCGGCGAAAATGCCAAGGCCTTCGTGCCGTCCCGCCACACCATCCCCGGTGAAAACCCGCGCATGCACGACCGTCTTCGGGGTTATCTGTACGAAGTGCGCCCCGACCAGCGTGGGCCGCAGTTGTTCGTCAGCCGCACGATGAACGAATTCCTGATCCAGCTCTTCCAGCTCGAAGTGCCCGAGATCGGCCAGAATCTGATCGAGATCAAGGGCGCTGCGCGCGATCCGGGGCGTCGCGCCAAGATCGCTGTGCACGCGCTCGACGATCGGACCGATCCGATCGGTGCCTGCGTCGGTATGCGCGGTTCGAGGGTGCAGGCGGTGTCGAATGAACTGGCCGGAGAGCGCATCGACATCATCCTCTGGAACGAGAATCCAGCGCAGTTCGTGATCAACGCGATGGCACCGGCCGAGGTCACCTCGATCGTCGTCGACGAGGACTCGCGCAGCATGGATATCGCGGTCGAGGAAGACAACCTCAGTCAGGCGATCGGTCGCGGCGGCCAGAACGTTCGCCTTGCGGCCGAACTGACCGGATGGTCACTCAACGTGATGACCGTCGAGGAGGCCGAACAGAAGAGCGAGGCCGAGTCGCGCGCAGTACTCGAAATGTTCAAGACCAAGCTGGACGTTGATGAAGAGCTGGCCAGCATCCTGGTTCAGGAAGGCTTCACCAACGTCGAGGAAGTGGCCTATGTGCCGGAATCCGAGCTGCTGGCGATCGAGGAATTCAACGAAGAAATCGTTGCCGAGCTCCGTCAGCGGGCCCGCGATGCCTTGCTGACGCAGATGATCGCCTCGGAAGAGCAGCTCGATGAGCACCGCCCCGAACAGGATCTCCTGGACCTCGAAGGCATGACCGAAGCGATCGCCTTCCGGCTCGCCGAGCAGGGCATCGTCAGTCGGGATGACCTGGCCGAGTGCGCGGTCGATGAACTCGAAGAGGTCAAGGGTCTCGAGCCGGAACTGGCCGCTGAGCTGATCATGAAAGCCCGGGCCCACTGGTTCACCTGAAGACTAACCGTAACCGAATCTTAAGGATATCGAGATGTCGCAAGTCACCGTCTCACAATTGGCTGAAGTACTGGGCGTCGACGTCGAGCGCCTGCTTGCTCAGCTCAACGACGCAGGGATCAAGGTCAGCGATCCGACGGCGGCGGTGACCAATGACGACAAGAAAAAGCTCCTGGCCTACCTGCGCACCAGCCATGGCAAGGGTGAAGTGGAAGACCAGAGCGGGCCGCGCAAGGTGACGCTCAAGCGCAAGACCCTGAGTGAAATCAAGGTCCCGGCCGGTGGCGCGGGTCGCGGACCGCGCTCGCGGGGAGCGGCACCGTCGCGCACGGTCAACGTCGAAGTGCGCAAGAAGCGGACCTACGTCAAGCGTCGGACGATTACGGAACAGGAATCCAGCGATCCCGAGCGCGAAGCGGCGGCCAGGGCACTCGAGGAAGCCCGGCAGGCGCGCGAGGAGGCCGAGCGGCAGGAACAGGAGGAAGCCGAGCGCCGTCGCCAGGAGGCCGCCGAGCGCGAGCGCGAGGAGGCCGAGGAGCAGCGCCGGCGCGAGGCCGAAGAAAAAGAGCGTCGGGAGCAGGAGGAGAAAGATCGAGCCCTGGCCGAGGCTCAGGCCCGGGTCGAGGCCAAGGTCGCGCGCCAGGCCGCCGAGAAGGAAGCCGAGCGCAAGCGCCGTGGCGTCGGCGGCAAGGACTCGAAGCGTGGCGAGGGTTCCACCCGCTACGGGCGCGAGGAGCTCCACGTCTCGCCGAAGTCCAAGAGACGCAAGCCCAAGCGGAAAGCCCGTCTGACCTCGTCGGCCCCGACCGAACACGGCTTCCAGAAGCCGACCGCACCGGTCAAGCGGGAAATCGAGATTCCGGAGACCATCACGGTCGGTGAGCTGGCCAAACTGATGGCCGTCAAGGCCGGTGACCTGATCAAGGCCCTCATGAACATGGGCACGATGGTCACGATCAATCAGCCGCTCGATCAGGAAACCGCGATCCTCGTGGTCGAGGAAATGGGCCACGAGGCGCGGGCCGCCGAAGAAAAGGATATCGAGGCCGAACTGGTCTCGGAAGACGAGCAAGCCGGCGAGCAGAGCAGCCGTCCGCCGGTGGTCACCGTGATGGGCCACGTCGACCACGGCAAGACTTCCCTGCTCGACTACATCCGTCGGGCCAAGGTGGCTGCGGGCGAGCATGGCGGCATCACCCAGCATATCGGCGCTTACCACGTCCAGACCGACAACGGGGTCGTGACTTTCCTCGATACCCCGGGCCACGCTGCGTTCACCGCGATGCGGGCGCGCGGCGCCCAGGCGACCGATATCGTGGTTCTGGTGGTCGCGGCCGATGACGGCGTCATGCCCCAGACGAAGGAGGCCATTCAGCACGCTCGGGCCGCGAAGGTACCGCTGATCGTTGCCGTCAACAAGATCGACAAGCCCGAGGCGGATCTGGACCGGGTCAAGGCCGAACTGTCGGCCGAAGAAGTGGTTCCGGAGGATTACGGCGGCGAAGAGATCTTCGTGCCGGTTTCCGCGATGACCGGCCAGGGCATCGACGCGCTGCTCGAAGCCATCCTGCTGCAGGCCGAACTACTGGAGCTGAAGGCGGTTCCGGAGCGCCGCTGCCGGGGCGTGGTGGTGGAATCGTCCCTCGACAAGGGACGCGGACCTGTCGCCACCATTCTGGTTCAGGACGGTACGCTCAAGCGCGGCGACATGATTCTGGCCGGAGAACAGTACGGGCGAGTGCGGGCGATGTTCGACGAGGCCGGTCAGGCGATCGACGCGGCCGGGCCCTCGATTCCGGCCGAAGTGCTCGGCCTGTCCGGTGTTCCCAATGCCGGCGACGAAGTGATCAGCGTGGCCGACGAGCGCAAGGCGCGCGAAGCTGCCGAACAGCGCAAGCAGTCCTCGCGCGAAGGTCGTCTGGCCGAGAAGCAGGCAGCCAAGCTGCAGAATCTGTTCGAGCAGATGGGCGAGGGTGCTTCGGGTGAGACCCAGAGCGTCAACCTCGTGATCAAGGCCGATGTACAGGGTTCGGTGGAAGCCCTGCGCGACGCGCTGACGCGCCTGTCCAATGACGAAATCAAGGTCAACGTCGTGGCGTCCGGGGTGGGTGGTATCACCGATTCCGACGCCAGCCTGGCCCAGGCCTCCGGCGCGGTGATCATCGGCTTCAATGTTCGCGCCGATGCTGCGGCACGCAAGACGATTCAGGAAGCCGATCTCGACCTCAACTACTACAGCGTGATCTACGACGCCATCGACGACATCAAGAAGGCGATCTCCGGGCTGCTGGGCACCGAGACCAAGGAGAGGATCATCGGTCTTGCCGAAGTCAAGGACGTGTTCCGTTCCTCCAAGCTCGGGGCGATCGCCGGCTGCCTGGTGGTCGAGGGCACGGTCAAACGGGCCAACCCGATCCGCGTGCTGCGCGACAATGTCGTGATCTTCGAAGGCGAGCTGGAATCGCTGCGCCGCTTCAAGGATGACGTCAGCGAGGTACAGGCCGGAACCGAATGCGGTATCGGCGTGAAACAGTACAACGACGTCAAGGCCGGCGACCAGATCGAATGCTTCGAGCGGGTCGAGGTTCAGCGGACTCTGGAAGACGCATGAGTGTCCCCCGTGCCGAGCGCGTCGCCGGGCTGCTGCGCCGCGAACTGGCCGATATTCTGCAGCACGAGTTCGAGTATGAGTTGCCTCCGGGCCTGATCAGTCTGACCGACGTGGAGGTCGCGCGCGACCTGTCGCACGCCCGTGTCTATGTCGCCGTACTCGAAATCGAACGCGCAGCGGACATCGTTCGCTTCCTCAATGAACATGCCGGCCGCGTCCGGCACCAGCTCGGCAAGCGAATCCGCCTGCGTCTGACCCCGAGCCTGAAGTTCCTGCACGACACCTCATCGGAGTCGGGCCAGCGCATCGAACAGCTGCTGGCCGCTGCCCGGCGGCGTTAGTTCTGCCACACCCGGCGTGGCCTGCCGGAAACTCCTGCGCCATGACATCCCGGACCTCATTCGGACTTTCCAGTCACGGCCAGACCATCTGTCATCCCGGACTTGATCCGGGATCCCGGAAATCGAGGTTTTCGATCAGCCACAACGAAGCCATCGAGCTGGAGATCCCGGCTCTCCGCTGCGCTCCGGCCGGGATGACAGAAGGGGGGCAGGCCTGGGCCGTGCTCCGGCCGGGATGACAAGAGGGGCCCGTGCCTTGGTCCGGCCGGGATGACAAGAGGGCCGCAGGCCCGTGCTTCGGTCCGACCGGGCTGACAAGAGGGCCGCAGGCCCGTGCTTCGGTCCGACCGGGATGGCGGGATGGGGGCAGGCTCGTTGCGTCGGAATGCTGGCGGCCGATTTCGACTGCGATTTCGATTTGAATTTCGATTGGGATTTCTAGCCGGAAGGCGGGTCTGCTCGGCTTTGGCCGAGTCAGAGTAGCCAGGCCAGGGTGAACCAGGCCAGCATGATCACCGCGACCACGACCTTGGCGACCGTACCCGCGACAACGCCGAGGCTGGCACCGACGCCGGCGCGCACGGAGCTGTCGAAATTGGCGCGGCTCAACAGGTGACCGGCGACGGCACCGATGAACGGCCCGAAAATCAGACCCGGCAGGCCGAAGAACAGTCCCACCAGAAGGCCGATCGTAGCGCCGAGGATCGCGTGGCGTCCGGCCCCGAAGCGACGGGCACCCTCCGCCGTGGCGAGAAAGTCGATCACGACCGACAGGATCGCCAGCAGACCCAGCCAGACGAGGGTCAGCACCGATACCTGGACGAATCCGTCCAGCCAGGCCATCAACACCAGCCCGAGCAGCAAGAGCGGCGGGCCGGGCAGTGCCGGCAGAATCGTCCCCGCCAGGCCGACCACGACCAGCGCGAACGCCAGGATCCAACCGGGATAACGAAGCAGTTCCCAACTCAGCCATTCCATCAAACCGCGCTCCGGCGAAAGGCGATCGGTGATTATCGCAGACGCCCCGCCATGCCGAGCTTGTCACCGGTATCCCGGAACCGCTAAGGTCTGTCCGGACAAGAGCCCGGGGAGCCGATTTCGATGTCGATTGCGGAAACCGGAAACTGACGCGAAGCGCCATGCCGGACTCGATCCGGGACCTCCTTGCATAAAGCGTTATCCTCCCCGGAATCCAATCCGAGCCAACGACGATGCCCCATCTGACCCCGCTTCCTCCCGAAACCAGTCCCGAGCTGGCCGAAACCTTCAGGCATTTCACCGACATCCTCGGTTTTGTCCCCAACAGCCTGCTGACGATGCAGCGTCGCCCGGCCATTGTCCGGGCGTTCGGACAGCTCACTTCCGCCGTCATGGACCCCGAGGGGAGCGTGGATCCCGGTTTCAAGCGCTTGCTGGCGCACTTTGCGAGTCGCGCCGCCGGCTGTCGCTATTGCGAGGCGCACTCGCTGATCGCGGCTGGCATCAGCGGGGTGCCCGACGCCAAGCTGGCGGCGATCTGGGACTATCGCGACAGCGATCTGTACTCCGAGGCCGAGCGTGTCGCGCTGGACTTCGCGATGGCGGCGGGCAGCGTGCCCAACGTCGTCGACGAAGCGTTGATGCTGGCGCTGAAAGCGCACTGGAGCGACGAGCAGATCGTCGAGCTGCTCGCCGCAGTCTGCCTCTACGGCTTTCTCAATCGCTGGAACGACTCGATGGCCACCGAGCTGGAAGAAGCGCCGAAGGCGCTCGGTGAGCGGATTCTCGAACGTGGCGGTTGGACCGTTGGCAAGCACACCGGCTGAGCCTGGAAATATGTTCTGGCACGAGAATTGCGCTGTGCTTAGAATGAGGTCATGAGACAGGGAGCCCGTCTTCAGCTCAAGCTGGGTCAGAAACTCAAACTGGCCCCCCAACTGCGTCAGGCCATCGCGCTGCTGCAGCTCAATCGACTCGAGCTCAAAGACCACATCCGCGATATTCTCGAGTCCAACCCGCTGCTGGAGCGCAGCGACGAGGCTGGAAGCGAGGCCGAATCCACAGACGTCGAACAAGAGCGCGAGCAGGAGTTCGACGATGACTTCGGGATGGACGAATTGCCTGAAGGGTTCTCGGTCGCGCGCGAAGCGCCGCGCTACGACGAGTTCATCAGCGACCGTGCCGACGAATCTCTGCAGCAGCACCTGCTCTGGCAGGCCAACCTGTCCGGCTTCAGCGAAACCGACGAGGCAATCGCCCGCGCGATCATCTACGCCCTGGACGAAGACGGCTACCTGAATGACGATCTGGATGCCTTGCGTGCTTCATTGGCGCCGGAGTATCTGGTCTCGACCGAGGAAATCGCGGCGGTGCTCGAGCGCGTCCAGCATTTCGAGCCGGTCGGTGTGGCCTGCCGCGACCTTCGGGAATGTCTTCTGGTTCAGCTCAATGCCCGTCCGGCCAATTCGCCGGGTCTGGGGCTGGCCCGCTATATCGTCGATCACCACCTCGACACCCTGGCTCGCCAGGATACCCGGCTGCTGGCTCGCGCCAGCGGCTTCGACGCGGACGACGTCGAGGTCGCGATCGCACTCATCCGAACGCTGAATCCGCATCCCTGCAGCCGCTTCGGATCGGGCGAGGAAAACTACATCATCCCGGACGTTTACGTTCACCCGCGCGGCGAGGGCTGGCGGGTCAGCCTGAATCCCGACAATGATCCGGGTCTGCGCCTGAACACGCTCTACACCGATCTGGTGCGCAAGAGCAAGGGCGAGGACAAGAAGTATCTGCAGGATCGACTGCAGGAGGCGCGCTGGCTGATCAGCGGCCTGGAAATGCGCAATCAGACCCTGCTCGCGGTCACCGAGACGATCGTCGAGCGCCAGTCCGATTTTTTTCGGCGTGGCGATGTGGCCATGAAGCCGCTGCTGCAGCGCGAGATTGCCGAAGCGGTCGGCGTCCACGAGTCAACGGTCTCGAGAGCAACGACCAACAAGTACGTTCACACACCCCGCGGTACCCACGAACTGAAGCACTTCTTTTCGGTGGCCGTGTCCGGGGAAAACGGCAATGCGGTGGCCGCGACCGCCGTCCGCGCCCATTTGCAGCGCATGATCGGAGAAGAGCCGCCCGGCAAACCCCTGTCGGATCAGGCCCTGGTCGATGCCCTGGAGGCCAGGGGTATCCGTCTGGCCCGCCGGACGGTGGCGAAATATCGCGAGCAGCTCGGAATTCCGGGCTCGGCTCAACGCAGGCGCAACGCGCGCATGCGAGCCTGATAATCAGATAAGATGGTATTCCGAGGTGCTCGGATTCGGGCTGACGTCTGAGCCTGCCGATCACCGGTTTGCACTACGTCAAAGGAGCAGTCCATGCAACTTGAAGTGACTGGACACAACGTCGACATCACCCAGGCGCTGCGGGCCTACATCAACGAGAAATGCGATCGGCTCGAGCGGCATTTCGGCAATCTGATTTCCGTGCATTGGGTGCTGCGGCTGGAAAAGCTGCAACATACGGCCGAGGCAACGATTCACGTTGGCGGTCGCACCAATCCGATTCACGCTGACGCGACGTCCGAGGACATGTACGCCGCGATCGACATTCTGATCGACAAGCTGGACCGTCAGGTCCGCCGCCACAAGGACAAGATCACCGATCACCATCGCCTCTCCAGGGCAGCCCAGGCCGGGTAGGCACCCCACTCCTTACCGGGTTTCAGAAAGGCCTGAGCCGGACAAGTCCACATGCAGCTAGCCGATGTTCTCGCCATCGACCGCATCGCGATCGATCTGTCCGTTTCCAGCAAGAAGTCACTGCTGGAAAAAGCTTCCGAACTGCTGGCGTCCGCTCCCGACGGCGCGAATGCCCGGCAGATCTTCGAAAGTCTGTGCCAGCGTGAACGTCTGGGTTCCACCGGTCTGGGGCATGGCGTTGCCATTCCCCACGGCCGCGTCGACGGCCAGACCGGCGTGGTCGCGGCGCTGATTCGCCTGCGGACCCCCATCGAATTCGACGCGCCCGATCAGGATCGGGTTGATCTCTTCTTCGCCCTGGCCGTTCCCGACCAGTGCTCCGATATCTATCTTCGACTGTTGGCCGACATCGCCGAAAGACTCGGCGATGCCGAGCAGCGCGAGCGCCTGCGATCGGCCGAACAGGCCGACGAGTTGCTGAGACTGTTTTCCGAAACTCAGGGTGATCCGGCTGCATGAGCAGCTCGATGACGGCGGCCGAGCTGTATCAGAACTTTTCTGATCGTCTGGAATTGCAGTGGGTCGCCGGCCGCCGCGCCGCGGAGTCGCGCCAGATCACGGCCACCAGTTTCGATGTCCGGCCTTCGCTGGTCGGTTTCCTGAATCTGATCCACCCCAATCGTGTCCAGGTGATCGGGGAGAAGGAGCTGGAATGGCTCGACGGCCTGGACGCCAAGCTCCGCTGGGAAACCGTGGCGCGGATCAACGATCGCCAGCCGGCGGCCATAATCGTCGCCGGCGGTCAGGACATGCCCGAAGACCTCGAGCAGTCCGCGCGCGAATCGAACACGCCCCTGCTGACGTCGACTCAGCCGGCCTGGCGTCTGGTCAGCTACCTCGAATACCAGATTTCCCTCCGTCTCGCGCGCAAGGTCACGCTGCACGGTGTATTCATGGAGATTTTCACCATCGGGGTGCTGATCACGGGCGATTCAGGAACCGGCAAGAGCGAGCTGGCCCTGGAGCTGCTGACCCGGGGTCACCGGCTGATCGCCGACGACGCGCCGGAATTCACGCAGCTCACGCCGGACAACATCGAAGGCAGCTGCCCGCCCGTGCTGAAGAACTGCCTCGAAGTCAGGGGCCTCGGAATTCTGAACATTCGCCGAATGTTCGGCGACGCCGCAGTCAAGGCCTCGAAGTATCTGCGCGTGATCATCCACCTGCACCTGCCCGACGCCGAGCCGCCCGGCGGAGATCGCCTGCGCGGCAACACCTCGGAGCGCCAGGTGCTCGACCTGGTCATTCCGCAGATCAGCCTGCCGGTCATGGCCGGCCGCAACCTGGCCGTGATGGCCGAGGCGGCGGTGCGCGATTTCATGCTGCGCATGAAGGGTTTCGACGCCGCAGCGGAGTTTGTCGAGCGGCACGGCCGCCTGATGTCGGACTGACCCCCGCCATGAATAGCCCGGGCTGAGACGATGGCCGAGAGCATGGTTCCGCTGGTGATCATCAGTGGCCTGTCCGGGTCCGGCAAGAGTTCGGCCCTGCACGCGCTGGAGGATCTGAGCTACTACTGCGTCGACAATCTTCCGGGCGGACTGCTGGCCGGTCTGCTCGAGGAAATTCGCTCGCAGCCCGAGCGCTATCCGCGCGTCGCCATCGGAATCGATGCCCGAACCGGTCCGGACGGGCTTGATCGCCTGGTTCGCCTGTTCGATCAGCTGCCGGATGACGAGCAGTTCAAGCTCCTGTTTCTGGACGCCGAAGAAGCGATTCTGATCCGGCGCTTCAGCGAGACGCGCCGGCGCCACCCGCTGGCGTCGATCGGCGGTCTGGCTGCTGCAATCGCCCGGGAACGGGAACTGCTGCGACCGGTGCGCGAGCGCGCTGACTGGATCATCGATACCAGCGACCGCAATATCCATCAGTTGCGACGTCAGGTCTGGCGCACTATCGCCGGTGCCGGCGGAGCCGGCATTCAGTCCATCGTGCTTGAATCCTTTGCGTTCAAGCGCGGTGTTCCGCGAGATATCGACATGTTGTTCGACGCACGCTGCCTGCCCAATCCACACTGGGACGCGAACCTGCGGCCGCGCACCGGGCTTGATCCGGAAGTGGCCGAATGGCTCGAGAATTCGGATCGGGTCGGGGCTTTCGCCGACGACATCCTCGGGTTCATCCGGCGCTGGCTGCCGGCACTGGCCGAGGACCAGCGAAGCCTGCTGACGATCGGGATCGGTTGCACCGGCGGCCAGCACCGCTCGGTTTACCTGGTCGATCGAATCGGCGCGTCGCTGCGCCAGGACAATCTGCCGGTCGTCCTGGCCCATAGGGAGCTGGATCAGTGACCGGCATCATGCTCGTGACCCATGACGGGCTCGGGGAGTCGCTGCGTCACCAGGCCGAGATCATCCTCGGGCGGATGGTGGCGATGACCACGGTATCGATCAGTTACGGCGCCGATCCCGATTCGGCCCTGAACGAAGTGATCGCGGCCCTGGCCATGAGTGAGGATGAGGACGGCGCGCTCGTCCTGACCGATCTGCCGGGCGCGACACCGCACAACCTCGCCTGTCGGGCGGCTGAAGACCGCGCCATGCCGGTGGTTTCCGGTGTCAACCTGCCGATGCTGCTCAAGGTCATCAATCACTCGTCGAAGCCGGCGCGGGAGCTGGCCGCCCTGGCCAGACAGGGTGGTCGCCAGGGCATTGTGTCGGCGTGATCCGTCTCGATCTCACTCTGGTCAATCGTCTCGGACTGCATGCCCGGGCCGCCAGCAAGCTCGTACAGACCGCCTCGGCGTGGGAAAGCGAGGTTTTCGTCGAGTTCAACGGTCGCCGGGTCAACGCCAAGTCGATCATGGGGGTGCTGCTGCTGGCCGCACCCTGCGGCAGCGAACTGCTCGTGGAAGTGGCCGGCCCGGACGAAGCGCAAGCGGCTGACGCCCTGACAGCATTGGTGGAAGGGCGCTTCGGGGAAAGCGAATGAGCCTGGTCCTGACCGGCATCGGAGCGACGAGCGGAATTGCGGTCGGGAAAGTTCATCGCCTGACCGCCGGCGAGCTGGCTGTGCCCGAATACCATCTCGATGGCGATGCGGTCAGCGCCGAACTCGAGCGGATCAATCGCGCCACCGATCGCGTCCAGGGGTTCCTCGGCGAGCTGATCGAACGCATGGTCGAGGACACTGGCGATACCGCGCGTGAGCTGCTCGAGGCGCATCGTCTGATTCTGCGCGATCCCATGCTGCTCGAAGCGACCTGCGAACGCATCCGGTCCGAGCGCATCAATGCCGAGTGGGCCCTCGTTCTGCAGCGCGAGCAGTTGCTCGAGCAATTCCGCCGCCTCGACAATGACTACGTCGCCCTGCGCCGAGAAGATGTCGAGCAGGCGGTCAGCCTGATCCAGCGGGAACTGGCCGAGCAGCCGGCGACCCTGGTCGGTGCCCAGGTCCCTCATCGACTGGATCGGACGATCGTCGTGGCGCGCGAATTGGGACCGGCCGATATGGCGGTTCTGCAGCAGCGGCGGGTCGCCGGACTCGTGACCGAGCACGGCGGTCCGATGTCGCATTCGGCGATTCTTGCTCGCAGTCTGGAAATCCCGATGCTGGTTGGAATGCATCGCGCGCTCGATATTCTCGAAGAAGGCGAGTCGGTCATTCTGGACGGGCACTACGGTGCGGTCCTGGTCGGACCCGACGAAGGCCTGCTGCGCCACTATCAGGACAAGCAGGACCTGACGCACCGGCACCGCAGCGATCTCAAGCGCTATCTTTCGAGACCGTCGCGCACGGCCGATGGCGAGGCCTTCGAATTATTCGGCAACGCCGAGCTGCCCGATGAGTTCCAGCGTTGTCAGGATGCCAACGCGGCCGGGGTCGGACTGATGCGGACCGAATACCTGTTCATGGACGAGACGGTGCCGGACGAGGAGCAGCAGTATCGAGCCTATCGGGCCGCCGTTTCGGTGCTGGCCGGGAAGCCCCTGACGATTCGTACGCTCGATGTCGGTGGTGACAAGCTGCCCAGCGGCCTGGCCCTGGTCCGCGGCCCCAATCCGGCTCTGGGTCTGCGCGGGCTGCGGCTGTCGTTGTCGCTCATAGAGCTGTTCCGGCAGCAGATCAGGGCCATTCTCAAGGCCTCGGTGGACGGCCCGGTCCAGATCCTCCTGCCGATGATCACCGGTCTTTCCGAAGTGCGTCAGGCCCGCGCACTGATCGAGCGCTGGAGCCAGGAGTTGCGCGATCAGGGCGTGCCGGTCGATCCGGAGATTCCGATCGGCGGCATGATCGAGACGCCGGCGGCTGCGCTGGCGGTCGAGCGACTGGCCGATGAACTGGATTTCATGTCGATCGGCACCAATGACCTGATTCAGTACGTGCTGGCCATCGACCGCGAGGACGAGCGCGTCAGCTATCTCTACGAGCCAACCCATACCGCGGTGCTCGAGTTGATCGCCCGCACCCTGCAGGCCGGTGATGCGCGGCGCAAACCGGTCACCCTGTGCGGTGAGATGGCCGGCGACGAGAAGTCGGTCCTTCTGCTGCTCGGCCTCGGCGTGCGCCGCTTGAGCATGCCTCCGGCCTGCCTGCCCGCGGTCAAGAAGCGGCTGATCGAGGCCGATGCCGGGCGATGCAGAGAACTGGTTCGCCGCTACCGCGACAATCAGATCGGCGAGCAGGAGCTGCTGAGTCGGCTCGAGGACCAGGGATAGGAATCACCCCTTTTTCAGGCGACCTTTCAGGGCGTCGGTCAAATGCGGTTCGATCGCGTGGCGCATCGGGGTGATCAGCTTGAACGGTGCGGCGATGACGTGGCCCGAATCCAGCCACCGCTCTCCGCCGCCGATGTCCATGACCACGCCGCCGGCTTCCTGAACCATCAGCGCGCCGGCGGCCACGTCCCAGGGCTGCAGGCCCAGCTCCCAGTAACCGTCGAGGCGGCCGCAGGCGACATAAGCCAGATCCAGCGATGCGCTGCCGGCTCGGCGGATGTCTTCGACCTTGTCGAACAGCGTATCGAACATGCCCCGATAGGCTGCCAGCAGGCGCCGTTTGCGAAATGGAAACGCCGTGCCGAGCACGGCGCCGGAAAGTTCCTTGCGGCCCGACACGCGAACCCGCTGACTGTTGAGGAAGGCGCCTTCGCCGCGACTGGCCGTGAACAGCTCCTGACGAACGGGGTCGAGGATCAGACCGTGCTCGATGCGGCCGCGAATCTGGAGCGCGATCGAGATCGCGTAATGCGGGATGCCGCGCAGATAATTGCTTGTGCCGTCCAGAGGATCGATGATCCACAGGAATTCACTGTCACCCGAGCGACCCGACTCCTCACCGAGAATGGCATGGTCTCGATGGTGCTTGAGAATATGGTCGCGGATCGTTTGCTCGCAGGCCCGGTCGACCTCCGAAACGTAATCGTGGCGCGCCTTCCTTTCGACCGGAATCCCTTCGAGCCGTGGGCGAAACTTCATCATCAGGTCGGCCGCCCGCCGTGCAGCTTCATGGGCGATGTTGATGCAGGGATTGGTCATGGCGCGGAACGCAACGATCGAGCTGGTCGGTAAGCATAAAGGAAAAGCCCGATGGACGTAGAATTCGGCAATGGAAAACATCTCGGACCGCGTCCGGATCGTGCTGGTCGGCACGAGCCATCCGGGCAATATCGGGTCGGCGGCCAGGGCGATGAAGGTCATGGGCTTCCACAGGCTTTATCTCGTCGCGCCGACAGCCCCGTTTCCCAGCTCCCGGGCAACCGCGCTTGCGACCAGTGGCGACGACGTGCTTCAGAGCGCGGTGGTGGTTGATGATCTGCTCTGTGCGATCGAGGGCTGCGGGCTGGTCCTCGGGACGTCCGCGCTGCAGCGTTCCCTGCCGCTGCCCGTGCTCGATCCGCGCTCGGCGGCGGCTCGAATTGCCGAGGAGGTGCCGCAGCATGATGTCGCGCTCGTCTTCGGGCGCGAAAAATCGGGCCTGAACAAACTGGAAACCGACCTGTGCCACTACCTCGTCAATATTCCGACCAGTCAGGTCTATCATTCGCTCAACCTGGCGCAGGCCGTTCAGGTGCTGACCTACGAGCTGCATCTGGCCCTGCAGTCCCCGTCTGCGAGACGCGTCGAGTCGCCGGAGCGGCGGCCCGAACCTCCCGAGCGCATGGAGATCTACTTCGAGCGTCTGGAAGCGACTCTGCGAGCGATCGGCTTCCTGAATCCCGTGCAGCCGAAGCGCCTGATGCAGCGGCTGCGCCGACTCTACCTGCGCGCGCGGCCGGACGAGAATGAACTCAATATCCTGAACGGCATTCTGTCGTCAACCCTGAGAGCGGCAGGTGGACGCGATGAACGAAAGGACGACTGACCCGGCCGGAGACGATCGTTTCGAACGGATCTGGTCGGTGATCGAGGGCATCCCGGAGGGCTGCGTGCTCAATTATGGCGAAGTGGCGCGTCTGGCCGGGCTCAAGGGCAGAGTCCGTCTGGTCGGCATGGCCCTGGGTCGCGCCCCGAAGCGCCGGCCATTGCCCTGGCATCGAGTCGTCAACGCTCAGGGTCGGATCAGTTTTCCGGCCGACAGCCAGCGCGCCCGTACCCAGCGCGAGCGGCTCGAAGCCGAAGGCGTGGTGTTCGACGGCGATACCATCGATCTCGATCGCTTCAGTCCGGAAGCGGCGATCGATCGACTTCTATGGGGCCCCCCGGCCCATGGCAGGGATTGATCGGATGTTCTCGTGGCTTCCGAGACGACAGACCGTGAAAGTCGAGCCCGACCGGTCAGCGATCGAGCGTGTCGCGGCGAAGTTTCCGGTTCTGGCTTCGCTCGATGAGTTCGACCGCTCCCTGCTCCACGAACGGGTGGCCGAACTGCTGTCCGTCAAGTCGTTTCAGGGGGCCGGCGGCTACGAACCGACGGGCGATGACGTGCTGGCCGTGGCCGCCCTGGCGGCCTGGCCGCTGATCCGCCTCGACCTGAGCTGGTATCGCGGTTTTCATACTTTCATCCTGTATCCGGGTGAATACCTGGCCGATGTCGAAGACATCGACGAGGCCGGCGTAGTCCACAGCGGACGCGATCTCCGCTCCGGCGAAGCCTGGGTCAACGGCCCGGTGGTGCTCGGAATGGACGAGGTGTACGCCTCGGGGCAGGGCGATGGATTCAACGTGGTCGTCCATGAGCTCGCCCATCAGATCGACCAGCTCAACGGTGAAACCGACGGATTTCCACCGCTCCACCGGGAGATGCCGACGCAACGCTGGACCGAGGCTTTCTCTGCCGCGTTCGCGCGGCTCGAAGCCGAGGTCGAGCAGGGTCGTGAACCGTCCCTCGACCCGTATGGGCTCGAATCCCCGGGAGAGTTCTTCGCCGTCTGCTGCGAACATTTCTTCGACACGCCCGACTGGCTGTCCGAGCAGTATCCGGCGCTCTTCGATCAACTCGGGCAGTTCTTCCGGAACCGCCCGTCACTCCAACCGGTGTGAATCGGCTCCGGGGTGAAATCCGGCCGTCTGGATGCAGGTATAATCCGGCGTTCGCTTGACTGAATGCCTCCGGGCCCGGACCGTCCATGCTCTTCAATAACGTCGTCATCAAGTCCGTCGCTCACATCGAGCCACCGCACCGGATCACCAGCGAGTCGGTCGCCGAGCGCCTGGCTCCCACGCTCAAGCGGCTGAAAGTCCCGGGCAACCCTCTGGTTGACCTGGCCGGTATTCTCGAGCGGCGGTTCTGGGACGACGGGATGGCACCTTCGGACGGCGCCACGCTGGCCGCGCGGAAGGTGCTGAAGCAGGCCGACATCGATCCGAAGCGGGTCGGTATCCTGATCAACACGTCCGTCTCGCGCGATTTTCTCGAGCCGTCCACGGCCTGCATGATTCACGGCAACCTCAAACTGGCCGACACCTGCGAAAGCTTCGACGTCGGCAATGCCTGTCTGGCTTTCATCAACGGCATGAATGTCGCCGCGCACATGCTCGAGCGTGGCGAAATCGACTATGCCCTGATCGTCAACGGCGAGACCAGCCGCGAAATCAACGACACGACGATCGAGCGTCTGCGGCAGCCCAAGGTGACCCGCAAGCAGTTCAAGAGCGAGTTCGCGAGTCTGACGCTGGGTTCCGGATCGGCCGCGATGGTCATGTCCCGGGCCGATCTCGAGCCCGACGGCCACCAGTACCGCGGCGGCGTGTCGCGGGCCGCCACCCAGTTCAACAACCTGTGCCGCGGCTGGAATCACCAGATGTGGACCGACACGAAGACCCTGCTGATCGAAGGCATGAAGCTCGCCGGCCTGACCTTTTCCGCCGCCCGTGCGGTCATGGGCTGGGTCGTCCAGGAACTCGATCATGTCGTGATTCACCAGGTCTCCAAGGCCCACACGGATTCCTTCATCCGTGCCTTCGGTGCCGACCCGGACAGGGTCTACCGGATCTTCCCGTTCCTCGGTAACATCGGTCCGGCGTCGATCCCGACCGTGATGTCCAGGATGATCCAGGAAGATCGCGTCAAGCGCGGCGACCGCGTCGCCCTGATGGGCATCGGATCCGGGCTCAACTGCTCGATGGCGGAAGTGGTCTGGTAACAAGCAGGCACAAGGCTCGAGGTACAAGGCGCAAGGAAGAACCGACAGCACGAACCTGAAATCTGTCATCCCGGGCCTGACCCGGGATCCCCCAGGCCTGAATCCCAACTCCCGTTGCCTTGAATCCCGAGCCCTGCACCTTCCACCCCGAGCCCTTCACCTTGACCCTTGTTCCTCGATCCTTGATCCTTGTTCCTTGTTCCTTGTTCCTTGATCCTTGCTCCTTGCTCCTTGCTCCTTGACCCTTGTTCCTTGACCTTGTCCTTGTCCCTCTTCCCCTTCCAATCCCGTTTCCATGTCCAGGCCGGTGGCCATCGCCTGCACTATCTGGACGAGGGTTCGCCCGACGATCAGCCGGTGGTCATGGTGCACGGAAACCCGACCTGGTCGTTCTACTACCGCAATCTGGTCAATGACCTCAAGTCCGATCATCGCTGCCTGGTCCCCGATCATGTCGGCATGGGCCTGTCGGATCGCCCTGACGACGCGGGCTACCGCTACACGCTCCAGAGCCGGCTGGACGACCTCGGGCACTGGCTGAACGCGGTCGAGCCGGAGCGGCCGGTCGATCTGATCGTGCATGATTGGGGTGGGGCGATCGGCATGTCCTGGGCCGCCCGCCATCCGGAGCGCGTTCGCCGGATCGTGCTGCTCAATACCTGGGCTTTCAACATCCCCAGGCATGAAAGCCTGCCGGCCTCGCTGAAGTTCGCCCGTACCGGCCTCGGCGCTTTCCTGATCCAGCGCTTCAACGCCTTTTCCGGCCTGGCGGTTCGCATGGCGACTGCCGGCAAGCTCGACAAGGATGTTGCCAGCGGCCTGGTGGCACCCTACCAGGGGGAACCGGCACAGCGCCTGGCCACGCTTCGCTTCGTCCAGGATATTCCCCTGAAAGAGAGCGATCCGGCCTGGTCCGTGCTCGACGAGACCGCATCGCGACTGCCGGCGCTGGCCGACAAACCGATCCTGATCGCCTGGGGCGGCAAGGATTTCGTCTTCAACGACAAGGTCCTGGCCATCTGGAAGGAAGTCTATCCAGGCGCCGAGGTCGAGTACCATCCGGACGCCGGCCACTACGTCCTCGAAGATGCCCACGACCGAATCGCCCCCAGAGTCAAGGCCTTCCTCGAATAAGCAGGCCCGCAGTTCAATCCGGCCCCTGCGCTATCATCCCCGACAGCAGTCGCCTTGCTCCTTGAACCTTGATCCTTGATCCTCGATCCTCGATCCTCGATCCCAAGAACCGCCACCCCGGACTTGATCCAACACCCGAAATCCGACACCCTAACCCCTTAGCCCTGCGCCCTTCGCCCCGAGCCCTTTAACCCCTTGCCCCTTGCCCCTTTCTCCTTGAACCTTGAACCTTGAACCTTCTTAAAAAATGAACATCGCCCAGGCACTGACCCGACAGGCCGAGTCCCAACCCTTCGGGACCGCGCTGATCATCCCGATCCGGCGAACCCGGAACGGATGGCGGGATCGTCGCTACAGCTATCGGGAGCTGGACGACTTGAGCGATCGTCTGGCCGCCGGCCTGCTCGAAGCTGGCCTCGAGCCGGGGACCCGGGTGGCGTTCATGGTGCCGCCTTCGCTCGAATTCTTTGCCCTGTTCTTCGGCCTGTTCAAGGCCGGCTGCGTGCCTGTCCTGATCGATCCCGGCATCGGCCTGAAACCACTGAAGGCCTGCCTCGGGGAAGCGCGGCCGGAAGCGTTCATCGGCATTACGCGGGCGCAGCTCGCGCGCGTGATTCTGGGTTGGGGGCGGGGGTCGGTCAAGAAACTCATCACCGTCGGTCCGCGCCTGCTCTGGCGGGGAACTGCTTATCGCCGGCTGGCCCGCACCAGAAAAGAGGGTTTTTCGTCGCCCGAAGTGGCGCCCGACGACCCGGCCGCGATCCTGTTCACCTCCGGCTCGACCGGCATTCCGAAAGGCGTGGTCTATCGCCACCGGCATTTCGCGGCTCAGGTCGATCTCGTACGCGATACCTACGATATCAAGCCCGGCGAAGTCGACCTCCCCACCTTTCCGCCGTTCGCGCTGTTCGACCCGGCACTGGGCATGACCACCGTCATCCCGCCAATGGACTTCACGCGCCCCGCCAGAGTCGACCCGGTCATGCTGGTCAGCCTGATCCGGCACTATCGAGTGACCAATCTGTTCGGCTCGCCGGCGCTGATGAACACCCTGACGCGTCATCTGGAAGCGCACTCGATCCGTCTGCCGGAATTGAAGCGGGTTCTGTCGGCCGGTGCGCCGGTGCACCCGAAGGTCATCGATCGCGTTCATCGGGCGCTGGACCCACAGGCCGATATCCACACCCCTTACGGTGCCACCGAATGTCTGCCGGTGGCAACGGTCAGCGGTCGCGAGCTGGCCGGCAATCTGTCGGAGGGCAATCGCAGGGGTCGGGGAATCTGCGTCGGCCGGCCACTGGACGCCAATCAGGTCCGGATCATCACCATCACCGACGATGCCATCGGTCTGGCCGAGCACGCCAGCGACGTTGCCGAGGGCCAGATCGGCGAAATCTGCGTCTATGGCCCGACCGTCACCGATCGCTACTGGGAACGCGAAGAGCAGAACCGTCTGGCGAAGATGACGGATCAGAACGGCCACGTCTGGCATCGCATGGGCGATCTGGGTTGGCAGGACCGCGAGGGCAGGCTGTGGTTCTGCGGTCGCAAGTCCGAGCGCGTCGAGACCGTCGTCGGACCGCTCTATACCGAGTGCGTCGAAGGGCCGGTCAACGCGATCGAGGGCGTCTACCGCAGCGCCCTGGTCGGCCTGGGCCAGCGGGACGAGCAGGAGCCGGTCATCGTCGTCGAACCCGAGCCCGGCGTCGAGCCTTCAGCGCTGACTGAACCCATCCTCGCCGCGGTCGAACCACGCGGCATCACCCGAATCGAGTTCAGCAAAGGATTTCCGGTCGATATCCGCCATAATGCCAAGATCCGGAGAAAGGAACTGGCCGCTACGCTGCCGCCGCGATGACGAACCCATTGTCATCCCGGGCCTGACCCGGGATCTCCTAAGCAATGCGGGTGCCGTTGTCTGGACTCGGGTGCCATGGCGACCTCCGAGATCCCGGCTCTCCGCTACGCTCCGGCCGGGATGACAGAAAGGGTCGCGTACATGCCTCGATGACAGAGGTGAAAAATACTGGCCGGGAATATGCATTCACTGTCATCCCGGGCTTGCCTCGGGATCTCCAGAGCGATGCGGGTGCCGATGTTCGGACTCGGCTGCCAGCGCGACCTCCGAGATCCCGGCTCTCCGCTCCGCTCCGGCCGGGATGACAGAGGGGCTCCCGTCTATGCCGGGATGACAGAGGGGAGAAGTATTCGCGGGATGACAGAGGGGCTCGCGTACATGCCGGGACGACAATCGGATTGATGCCTTGGTCGTAATGACGAAAGCAATGTCATCCCGGGCCTGACCCGGGATCCCCAACCTGGCGCGACTCGAAGTCTCATTCATGCGGCAATTTCGTCAAACAGATCCCGCCATGACGGATTCGCCTCCTCGATCAGCTCCAGCTTCCATGCGCGTCGCCACCGCTTCAGTCGCTTCTCCCGTTCCAGAGCGACCATGACCTCCCTGCAGCACTCGAAGTAGACCAGCCGCTTCAATCGATATTTGTGAGTGAAACCGGGCACCGCCCCCTTCCGATGCTCATGAACCCGACGCACCAGATGGCCCGTCACCCCGATGTACAGCGTCCCCCTCGGTCGGTTGGTCATGATGTAGATGTAGTACTCCTTGCCCATGCAGGCATTCTGCCGCGACATCCCTGTCCGGGACATCAGCAAACAGCCTGCCGTGGGATAGGAAATCGCCCGAAAACGGTGCAGGACCTCCTCGGCCAGCGCACCCAGAAGCAATGTCATCCCGGGCCTGACCCGGGATCTCAGGGGCGATGCGGGTGCCGATGTCTGGACTCGGGTGCCAGCACGACCTCCGAGATCCCGGCTCTGCGCTACGCTCCGGCCGGGATGACAGAGGGGAGAAGTATTCGCGGGATGACAGAGGGGTTCGCGTCTATGCCGGGATGACAGAGGGGAGAAGTATTCGCGGGATAACAGAGGGGTTCGCGTCTATGCCGGGACGACAATCGGATTGATGCCTTGGTCGCAGTGACGAAAGCAATGTCATCCCGGGCCTGACCCGGGATCTCAGGGGCGATGCGGGTGCCGATGTCTGGACTCGGGTGCCAGCGCGACCTCCGAGATCCCGGCTCTGCGCTACGCTCCGGCCGGGATGACGGGAGCAAGGTGTATCGGCCGGGATCTAGCGTTCCAGCTTTCTCAGGGTCGGCGTGTTGTAGCGGAGACGACGGGTGCGCCATCGGATGAGGCGGTGGGCCGACATCAGGAGCAGGGTATAGCCGACAATCGTCATTGCGGCCAACAGGAACAACAGCCACTGCGGCAATTCGAGCCACCAACCCAGAATACCCAGCAGGCCGGTGGCAAGCGTCAGACAATGAATCATGCCGACCGTGGCGGTCACCGAAAAGTGGCAGCGCTGGAAGATATGGTGCAGATGGGCGCGGTCGGCAGCCATCGGACTGCGGCCCTGGCTGATCCGCCGAATGCTGACGGCGATCGTGTCCATGCAGGGGATCAGAAGGACCCAGGCGATCGTGATCGGGTAGATCGAGGCTGACGGATGGGTGGCGGTGGCGATCGCCATCCAGGCGATCGCGAAGCCGAGCATCATGCTTCCGGCATCGCCCATGAAGGCTGCGGCCTTCGACCTGAACGGAAACCGCATGTTCCACAGCAAGAACCCGGCCGCGGCGGTGGCCAGAATGAGGCTGAGCCCGACCAGCGAGGCGGGCGCTCCGCCGAGCCAGCCAACGAGGGCGATCAGGGACAGCATGATCACGCCCAGGCCGCCGGCCAGGCCGTCGACACCGTCGGCCATGTTGATGACGTTGATCATGAACACGAAGCAGGCGACGGTAAACGGAACCGACATGGGCCCCAGGCCCACATTGCCGATCGCCGGTCCGAACAACGGGCCCAGCTGACGAATCTGGAGATCGGTGGCGATGACGACGACGGTGGCTACGGAGACCTGGATCAGTAGTTTGAACAGCGCTCTCAAATCGATCAGGTCATCGACGACACCGGCGATCAACAGCACCGTCATGCCGATCACGAGCCCCGCATGATGACCGAAATGGCCCACGCCCACGAGCAGCGCAGCAAGGAAAGCCAGAAACATCGCGAGGCCCCCGGTCAGGGGAATCGTGCCCTCGTGACGCTTGCGATGACACGGTCGGTCAACGAGGCCCAGGCGCACGGCGGGACCGCGAAGGGCAGGAACCAGGCCCGCGGATACTGCGAAGGCCATTGCCGCCAGCCACCCGGAATGTAAAGTCATTTGCACTTAGGTGACCCCCCTTTGGGTCCCTGATCCTGCTCAAGATGGCTGAACAATTCAGCTCACCGGAAAATGGCGTTCATAAGGCGTTAATTTAACACGGATCAGCGCTGGGGCAATAGCCGGCGCGTGAAGCTTCGATGATGATGCGGTTTCCGGCTGCGATGGCGGCTCGAGCGGCGTTTCTTCGGGGCGGGACTGGTCAATACGCCGATGAAAACGGCCAGCACGACCTGAGTTCCGGGAATGTGCCAGCTGAAGTCACCCAGCGCGACGACACTCAATGCGGCCAGACCGGCATACAGCGGAATGCGGTCGAGCCTGGCTTCTGCATGACGCAGGATGGCGGCGATCACCATAACCAGCAACAGGAGACCGATCAGACCCATTTCCAGAATCCACTGGAGCAGGTCGTTGTGCGCGTAGTCCCACCAGCCGCTGACATCTTCGGTCTGAACGATCTTGAACACCGCCTCGAATCCGCCCAAGCCTACGCCATGCAACCACCACTGTACCGGAAAGCCAGTGAACATCAACTTGATCGCCGTAGGCCGGTAGGCATCGGCACTGCCACCAGTGGCGGCCAGACGATCGGTCAGCGGTTCCAGTCCGTACCAGGTCGCGAACAGGAACGCCGCCAGCGCTGCCACCCAGGCTGGCCAGATCGCCATGCCCTGCAGTTTTCCGCGGTTTCGGGTCCATAGCAGCAGAGCTGTCAGCATGCCAATCAGCCCGGCGACAGAGCCCAGGCGAGAGGCGCTGCCCATCAGCGCCGCACCGATGATCGCGCCGCAGATGACGCTGCCGGCGATGCGCAGTTCCTGCGGCAGGCGGCCGATGAGGGGCATTTCCCTGATCCACCAGACGCTGACCACCAGCGGCCAGGTCAGCGCCAGGTAGCCCGCAAACAGGTTGCGGTTGCTGTAGCTGCCGTGGACAAAATCAGAGTTATGGCGCTCCCAGATGCCGAAGATGGTTTCGGCACCGCCGGCATGGCTGATCAGGCCGTAGAGGGCCTGAAACAACGCCATGCCGACAATCGCCAGGAAAAGCCAGTGACGCTGGCGGGTCGAGATGGCCCGGGCCAGCCAGGCGATGACGAACAGAGCCGTGAAGACCGCCCACCCGCGCAGGCTCGCCGATGGATTCGGCGACCATGTGCGGGGCTCGAAGGCTGGATGAACCCAGAGTTCGGTCGGGTAGGGGCCCAGCCAGTGTGCAATCACTCTCAGGGGCAATACCTGTAGCGCCACCGCGACGGTCATCAGTCCGAGAAAAATCCACCAGCCCGGAGTTGGTAAGGGCACCCGTCGCTGTCCTTGACCCTGCCAGCCCGATAGCGCGAACGCGATCAGCGCCCCGGCGACCATCACCAGCGCCGTCGCGGTCAGGGTCTCGGGCGTGCGGTGCCCCATCATCAGCGGGAGGATCACAACCAGCGCCGATAGAATGACCGCGGCCGCGATCTCACCCGGCGAAGCGCTACGAACAGACTTCAATCGACCACCTCAGGTCTCCAACCACATTCAACAGGGACAGTATCGGGCATTTCCACGTGATGACCCGCGGGACTCCGGGTCAAGCCCGGGATGACCAGGAAGCAGGAGCGCATGTCATCCCGGACTTGATCCGGGATCTCCGACTCTCTGCAGGCACTGCGCCCGACATAACGCCCCGATGACCCACGGGATCCCGGGTCAAGCCCGGGATGACAATCTCGTAGAGCATACGACACCCGGCCAAGGTAACTCTCGGGACTCCGGTTCAAGCCCGGGATGACAAGCATAGGCCCGGGATCACAAACCAACAAAATCTCTCCGCACTCGATTCGTTCAATCCCTCAATAGGAAATCGCCGCGATTCTCAGTCGACCATTGTCCTCGGTCATCGAATACTCGACTTCACGCCGGACCCGTTCGACATTCCCTGATTCCGATCGAACCATCTCGAGCTGATAGTCGGTCCGTACCAGCCAGCCGCGCTCCTGCCGCCGCGCATGGAGCACTTTGAGCGTCAGGCCCCGCTCGCGGCTGCTTTCGAACAATTCACGATAGCTGGCCTCGAATGCCGAGCGATCCCCCAGACCGCCTTCTACCGCGTTCGGCGCCAGCATGTCGAGTAATCCGGCCAGGTCGCCGCGTTCGATGCTTTCATGATAGCTGTCGAGCAGGCGTCCGGCCGGGTGATTGGCCAGCGGGCCAAGCGCCAGCTGGCTTTGCAGCGGCTCCATCGGGTCCGGCGTGTCCTCGATGCCCTCCGAGGACCAGGCCGCCGGCTCGTTCGCAGCGGCAACGGTAAGCGCATCGGCAGAGGATTGGTCGGAATCTTGTTCGCGCACGGGATCGGAGGCAGGATCGGGGGCGGGGAGGTCGGCGACCAAGCGGCCTTCGGCTGATGATTGACCCGACGCAGGCCTTTCGACCGGGGCGTCCGTTGCCGGTGGGCCGGGGACGGAGCGGCCACCGGCGCGTGGATCGGCGTCCGGTGCTGGCCGCTGTTCGACGCTACGGTCCGATAAACGTGGCAACGCGTTGATCACCCGCGTGTCCTGATCATCCGGCAACAAGGCCATGACTTCGGCCATCCGTGATGCCGTGTCCTCGACGATGCTCATGGAGCGGCGGATAAGGTCACGCTGTATCATGCCGCCGCTCGTCGCGGTATCGGCCAACGCATCCGTCAACCGGCCGTCGCCCTCCGAAGACAAGCCGGCAGGGATTGCCGAGCGAAGCCAGGCGGGTGAGTCGGTCGCCGGCGGCTCGGGCCATTCCAGTGCGACAGGCCTCGCGAGCGCAGCCTGGATCGGCAGGATCGGGGTCGGATCATCGCCCGACCAGTCGACGGTCTCGGCCTCTGACAGTGGCCAGTCGACGAAAGGGGCCGGGATCGGGGCATCGACGAGTCGACCGGAATCAGTCACCGAATGGTCGGTGATTGCGGAAGGATCCGGGCGGTCGAGCAGGATGCTGATGAGCGGCAGTATGACCAGCAGCGACAACACCCCGACGACCTTGTGGGCCAGAAACCGATCCCGCGCGAGCCTTTCGTAGAGCGGATCGGATTTCGGGCTCTCGGGCGAAATGCCCTTGTAAACGGGTGGACGGCGGAACGGCCCGGGTTGAACGCGCTGAGGCGCGGCTACCGTCAATCCGTACTCATCCTGGGCATCATCGGGCTCCGATTTGAAGCGGGCATAGGAGCGGGTGATGATCTGGGAACGCGCGGTCAACCATTCGGCCCGCCCCGGATAGCGATCCGGATGAAACGCGCTCATCAGCAGGCGATAGCGCCGGCGGCGACCGTCCCGCGAGACCTCCGGCCCCACTCCGGCCAGCCTGATATGCAACGATTCGGCGTCGAACAGGAGCACGTCGAGCATCGACAGGACGGCGTCGAAAACGTCGTTGTCACATCCTGCCGGGCCGACAAGCTCTTCGAGCTGGCGGACAGCGGGATTACGCCGCGAATGCGACAGCCAGCTCAACAATGCGTCGACCTGGTCATCGCTCAAGGCCGGCCACTGCCGCTGGCGCAGTGCTGCGACCAATTGGTTCAGTTCAGCCTGCGTCATGATCAACAGCAGTCAACGGGGGTGCGTCCAGGTCTTCGATCCGCTCGAGTTCGATGCTGTCCAGCCAGAGATCGCCCTCGATATAGCGGTCGAAGGCCTCGGTCGTATCGCGCTGGACTCTGAACACCAGGCGGGAAGCTCCGGCTGGAACCGAAGCCGTCATCGACCAATCCGACCAGTCGAAATCAGGTGCCGGTACATCCAACCGATGCCTCTGTCGAGTTCCCGGGACGTCCAGTCTCAGATAGGGCAGGGATCGGGTCGTCAGCCCCTCGCCGCGCCATTTGCCGGACAGTCGATAAAAGCCCTCGGTGGACACCGGGATGAGTATGCTGGGCCGGTTCAGACGAACGTTCTTTTTCTTGAAGTGGATGCGCAGGCTGGCCGGCGCGCTGGCGAATTGCGCATCATCGAGAGCGATGTCCACATCGGCCGAGCCGCCGCCGGTCTGCCAGTTCAGTCCGGCCGATTCACCTAGTGGCCGACTGAAACTGCCGTTGACTACGCCCCCTGGACGATACTCCGGGTCATGGCGCGCCCAGACTTCCATCGCTTGTTCCGTCTCACCACTGCGAAGCAGAAGATCGACGTAGTCCAGTAGCACCGGATCATCGAGGGAAATGTCCTGGCCCATTCGCTCCCAGAGCGCCGCACCGAGCGCAAGATTGTTCTGTCTGCCGGCGAATTGCATGCTTCGAGCAAGAAATTCCGGCCCCTCGGGAAGTACTCGCTCGATCAGATCGGCGGGGTCCGCCAGCCAGCGTCCGGCCGTGATCAGGACCAGGTCGACTTTCTGTGGCTGATCGAGTAGCCAGCGGTACAGGAATCCTTCCGCCAGGGCGTAATCCCCGGCCTGCAGGGCGATCTGCGCTGAACGCCACAGCGTGTTGTTATTGCCGGCGTTGACCGCCACTGCCGCGTTGAGATGGGAGGACAGCGGCGACGATTGGCCGTCGGCCCGACTGGCTTCGATGCGCGCCAGGTTCAGCCATTGATCGGCATCCAGCGGGTAGTGGATGGCCTGAGCCAGGATGATGTCGCGGGCCAGTTCGGGGTCGAGTCCCCAGACGCGGGCCACCCGGCGGCTGAGCCGGCGGCCGGCATAACTTCGGAGAACGGTGTCGGTCAGAGATTCGTCAAGGACAAGCGGCCCGTCATCGGCATGAACCCGCCCGACATCTCGTTGCTCGATGATCAGCAATACCAGGGCTACGAGCAGTAAAGTCAGAACGATCGATCGCTGCATGGTGCGCACGGTGCATTGGTCTGCGCGACGTCAAGCCGTCTTTTCGAGGGCCTTGGGCTCTTCTTCCTGGCTCTCGAACTCAGACCCGCCACCGCTGTAATTGTAGTAGTAGGCTGAATAGTAGGCGTAATCCGGGCTTTCCATGTCGACCCGGTTCAGCACCTGCCCAAGAAGCGGAGCCTGCACCTGGTTGAGACGACGGACACAGGCCTTGACGCTGGTCTTGGTGGTCTTGCCGGCCGCCATCACCATGATGACGCCGTCGACCGCCCGGGACAGAACGAGGGAGTCGGCCAGGCCGAGAATGGGTGCGGTGTCGATCACGACGACATCAAAGGCACGGCTGGCCATCGCGATGATCTTGCGCATGCGCTCCGAGCTCAGCAATTCCGCCGGGTTGGGCGCCTGGCTGCCGCTGGGCATGATGAACAATCCATCCACCGTGGTCGGCACGATCGCCGAAGAGGTGTTGTCGTCGCTGCCGTTGACGCCGGCGATGCGGTTGGTCAGACCGGGGGCGTGCGGCACCTTGAAATCGCGGTGCAGACGCGGCTTGCGCAGGTCGGCGTCGATGATGAGGACCTTGGCACCGTTCTGCGCCATCACCGTGGCCAGGTTGATCGCCGTGGTGGTCTTGCCCTCGCCCGGTCCTGGGCTGGTGACGAGCAGCGTCTTCGGCATTCCCTGAGGTGTGGAGAACATCAGGCTGGTGCGCAGCGATCGGAAGGCCTCGGACACAGCGGACTTGGGGTGACGTTCGCTGTAGTGGCTGACCGCCCGCTCCTCCTGTTTCTTGCCGAGCGTTCCGCCCAGTTTTTTCTCGCCCAGTTTGACCATCGGGATCAGGCCGAGCACCGGTCGTCCAACCAGCTGCTCGATATCTTCGATGAAGCGTACGGTGTTGTCGATGAACTCGAGCAGCAGCGCGAGACCGATGCCCAGCCCCAGGCCGACCGCTAGAGCCATCGTCAGGGTGCGCCCCGGTTGCGGCAGGAAGGGCCTTCCGGCGGCCAGGGCTGGATCAATGACAGCGATGTTGTTTTCCTGAAGGCCGGCGGCCACTCCGATCTCCCTCATGCGCTGCAGCATGCCTTCATAGAGGCCTTGGTTGGTTTCGAACTCGCGCCGAAGGATGTTGTACTGAATGCCCTGCTGGTTCAGGGACAGAATCTGATTCTCACGTTCGGTCATGGCCCGCTCCAGCGTTCGTGCTTCGGCCTGCCGGTTGTTGTAGTCGGTCAGTACGCCGTCGATGATTTCGTTCCGGCGCTCGGCAATCTGACGATCGAGCTCGTCCATCCGGCTCTGCAGCTCGACCATCTCCGGGAAGTCATCAAGGAAGCGCTGGGAAAGGCTGGCATATTCGGTAGACAACGCGGCTCGTGCTTGCTCGAGTTGGTTGAGCTCGCCGTCATTTCGCAAAAGGCGGATACTGTCAGCCTGCCCCTGATCGATCAGATCCTTGTACACCTGAAGCTGCAGCAGCTCTTGCTGCACGCTATTGGACTGTTGGCTGATTCCATCCATGGACTCCTTCATCCGGTCGATCCGCTCGTTCAGATCCGCGACCTGATTCTCCTGGGCGAAATCGACCAGGGCCTGGTCCGCCCGCTCCAGGGCAATGCGCATTTCGCCCATTTGTTCTTCGAGGAATTCCCTGGCCTCCTGGCCGGCATCGTAGCGACGCTGCATCGACGAGCGCATGTACTCTGCGACCACAGCATTCGCCATCCGCGCCGCAAAGCGGGGATCAAAACTGGCAACCGAAACATTGACCAGTCTGGATCCCGGCCTCGGATCGACGGAAATCTTGGACCGCAGAAATGCGCCGGCGCGACGAATCTGCATCTCGCGCTGCACGTCGGGATCGATCTTCCGGGTATTCGTCGGCTCTGACGAGAAATCAAGAACATTGCGTATGCGCCTCGGCAGAGCCTGGAGTTCGCCCATCAGGCTGCGCTGGCGAATTTCTCCGGTCAGCTCCGGATGGTCCCAGACCTCCTCGCGGCGGACGACGTCTTCAGCGAGCTGCCGGCCCTGAATGATCTCGTATTGAGTCTGGAGAAACTGCTGCACCCCTTCCCAGCTACGGGGGCCGGCCTCGAAATCCTGGATGCGCAGGATCTGCGCTGTCGAGTGTTCGATCTGAATCACGGCGGTTGATCGATAAACCGGAACCGTGAGCAGCGTTTGCAGGATGCCGACCGCCAGAGCGATCACGATGATGCTGGCCACGACCCATTTGCGTTTGATAACCGCATTGAGGATGACTCGCAGATCGAGTGTTTCGTCCTCGACCGTCGATGTCTGTCGCGAATCGAATTGAACCAGAGCCGTCGAGGTGTCGGCAGGCTGCAGATGGCGACCGGTAAGGTGTTTGTCTTCTGACACCGCTAAATCCTGTTAAAAGGGTCGGAAGCCGAGGAAGGCGACGTCGCGCAGCAGTCTGAGACTCCCGGTCCACGCGGTCCGGATCGGGCCGTATTCGACCATCACGATATCCCCGTCGTTCAATGGAATGTCGCTGTCCGGTGACTCCCGGATGTCGGAAAATCTGAGAACGCTATGCACCCACTCGTCGGTCGCCTCGTCGCGCTTCAGTACCCGGAGATTGCTCCGACTGGCTTCGAACTTCAGCCCACCGGCCATGGTGATCGCCTTCAACACAGTCGTGTCGCCTTCGCGGGAATACACGCCCGGGCGCTCCACCGCGCCTTCGACGAAAACCGAACCGGCTCGGGGGACATTGATCAGGGCACTGTCGCCGAGGACGACATTGTGCGTGCCCGGATTGCGCATCAACTCTTCGACGTTGATGATCAGGCTGCGCGTTCCGAGCTCGCCGGACTCCTCGTCCCGGACCCGGTCGGTCAGATAGATATAGTTGCCGGCACCACTCGCCAGGCCACCGGTCATCGCGATCGCCTCGAGCAGACTGGTGCGGCGTTCTATGTTGTAGATCGTCGGCCGAGCCACGGCCCCGATGGCCGTGAATTGCTGGCTCCGGAACTCGGTGACCGTGACGGCAACCTGCGGGTTGCGCAGATAATTCTCGGCGTAGGCGTCGGCGATCAGCCGCTCTGCCGTCGCCAGGTCATACCCGCTGACCGAAAGCTCACCGACAAGGGGCATGTTGATGTTGCCGGCACCATCCACGCGGTACTCGCGCGAAAGCTCCGCGACGTTGAAGATATCGATCTTGATCTGATCCCCGGGCCCGATGCGATAGGCGTCGCTTTCCGAACTCGCCGACACGGACAGCGACAGCAATTGCTGATTGATGTCGTCGACCCGAGACTGCGTCGCGAACTCCTCCTGGAATTCGCTCAATGAGTCGCCGTTGTCGCCGGTCGATGCACAACCGCAGACGATCAAGGTGAGCAAGAGACAAAACAGAACACGCGAAAGCGGCTTTGTCATGGATTTCATCAGTATCCTAACCATCAATCAATGAAGGCTACCCGGTCGAGTGCGAACCTTCCGGAGCTTTTTGAAAAACCCGACCTCACGGGCTGATCGACTGCGGCGGCTCATCGTCATCGTCGAGAGCCAGCGCGGTCGCGCCGGCGGCGCCCAGAAAAGCGATCGACCCGGTCACGGCCGCGTTCGACGTATACCACGGGGCGGCGACCGGAGGTCCTGAAACCTGCAGATAGGCAAATCCTGCGATCTCTCCGCTCGCGCCGTCGACGAAGCGAATCTCGTAATCTCCGGGCTCGCCAGGTGCCTGGAACTCGATCGCTTCCCCCTGAGTCGTGCTGGCCACACTCTCGAACGCCTCCGGATCCGAACCCGATGGCGCCACGGTGATGTAGCTGTTCTCGCTGAGCGCTTCACCGCTCCAGCGGACCGTGAAGGATTCCCCCGAGATGACCCGTTCCGGTGCTTCGATCAGGGCCAGCCTCTGGCCCTGAAGGCCAAGATCCGCCTGAGCCACCTGCACCGGCGCCGACAACAGGCCCGTGCTTTGACCGGATGTCACCACGTGGCGACGACCCGCCCCGACCAGAACATCCATATCGCCCTGCCTGACCGAGACGCGGATATGCCCGCCGTCCAGCGTCTCCAGTATTCCGGTCAGGTCGGCCCCTGATTGGTCGACATCCACTCTCCGCGTCGTGCTCAAAGAGGGACGGACCGTGAACTGACCGTGCTTCATCCTCAAGCCCGCCGTTTCGGGAAACGAATACAGCAAAGTGCCGCTTTCGAGGAACACGCTGTAGGCCGGCGATGGCCCCTGAGCGCCGCGAACCCGAACGCTGGATCCGGCTTCGAGGCCGATCACGGCACCCCCGTTCAGAACCAGCACCGCCGCCGATTCGCCCGCGGTGACGCGGTCGCTGGAAAAGATCGTGTAATCGCTTTCGGCCACCCTCACCGAACTCGTCGAGCCATGGGGCTGGACCGTGACCGGCGCGTCGCTCTGCAGGTAGCCGACCGGTTCTGCTGCAGCGACCAGAGCACAGCTCCCCAGGCCGATAGCCCATGCACCGATTACCTTGGAAGTCCTTGCTGAAAACACCATGTCTGAGCCGACACCCCGATTGGACAATAGCCGTGGATCAAGAAAACCGGCGGGCAGGATCTTCCTCCCCCGTTCGTTGACTGTAAAACCTACCCGGGCGACAGTCAAACCGCTTCAGACTCAATCATACACGAATGACCACCCGACCAGAACAAGCAAGCCGCCGCCCGCTGACCACCCTGCATAGAACCCTGCACCCAGGAAAACACCTTGCTCCAGCGCTTGCCACGAAACGCCATTTCCGCTACTGTTGCGATGTTCATTGATTGAACGTTTCAGCAAAAATCAGCAAAATCAAAGCGTTGAGCCAATCGGGAGCAAAGCCCGATGGCGGTAGCGTGGGTGAGAAAGGCTCAAGGCCCAAGGTTCAAGGCCCAAGGAAAGGCAAAACCAGGTTCTCAATCCTTGTTCCTTGATCCTTGATCCTTGATCCCTGTTCCTTGCTCCTGGATCCCCCGCGAAGCGTCATCCCGGACTCCGATCCGGAACCTCCGACTATCTCCTGACACGATCTCCTGAACCTCGAAACCCGCCTGACCATCCTTCGCGCACTGGAATCCAGGCCGGATCTCAGTCAGCGCGATCTTGCGCGAGAGCTTGGCATCAGCCTCGGCAAGACCAACTATTGCCTGCGGGCGCTGATCGAGCGAGGGTGGATCAAGGCCGGAAATTTCGGCAAGAGCAAGGCCAAGCACCGCTACCTCTACCAGCTGACCCCGGCCGGCATTTCAGCCAAGGCAAGAATCACCCAGCGCTTCCTGAAGCGAAAGCTCGAGGAACATGAAAGCCTGATCAAGGAGATCGAGCAGCTGAAACAGGAGATCGGCAACTCGACCTCAGCCAACGCCCAGCCCGAGCCCTGAACCAACGCGAAGCGTTGTCCCGGACTTGATCCGGGACCCAGGTAATCGCGAGGCGTCATCCCGGACTTGATCCGGAATCCAGATAAGCACAACATGTTATCCCGGACTTGATCCGGGACCTAAAATTCCGGAAACCGGAAACCGGAAACCGGAAACCGGAACCCGGAACCCGGAACCCGGAACCCGGAACCCGGAACCCGGAACCCGGAACCCGGAACCCGGAACCCGGAACCCGGAACCCAGAACCCGGAACCCGGAACCCGGAACCCGGAACCCGTCCTTTTCCCTGAACCCCGACCCATGCTAGAAACCATCCAATCCTTCCCCGCTCAGATCCGCGCCGCCTGGACGCTGATCAAGACCCTCGAAATCGAGCTTCCGGCCGCTGATGAAATCGACAGCATCGTGGTCCTGGGCATGGGTGGCAGTGCCATTGGCGGTGACCTGGTCGCTGCCCTGATTTCATCCGAGTGCAAGCGACCGTTTCTGGTGCAGCGCGATTACGGACTCCCGGCCTGGGTCGGTGAATCGACGCTCGTGATCGGTTCGAGCTACAGCGGCAATACCGAGGAAACGCTCAGCGGCTGGAATCAGGCGGGCAAGCGCGGCGCGAAGCGAATCGCGATCACCACGGGCGGAACTCTCGCTGAATCCTGCGCCGAAGACGGTGCCCAGGTCATCCTCTTCGACTTCGCGGCCCAGCCCCGGGCGGCGCTCGGCTACAGCTTCACATTGTTGTACGGACTGCTGGCCCGAATCGGCCTGATCCCCAGCCCGGCCGATCGCCTTGCCGCGGCGGTCAAGGCGCTGGCCGACAACGATCCCGAAAAAGCCCGTTCCACCCAGACCCTGACGCGTCATATTACCGACGGTATCCCGGTCATTCTGGCCGCCGAGCACCTCGGGCCGGTGGCGCGTCGCTGGACTACCCAGATCAACGAAAACAGCAAATCCTGGGCGGTCTGGAACCAGTACCCCGAACTCGACCACAATCTTATCGCCGGACTGGGCCAACCGTCCGGTCTGGTCGGCGCCGGCGCGCTCAGGGTGGTGCAATTGCACTCCGGTCACTACCACCGGCAAACCCGGCGCAGAATCGAAATCACCGGAGAGCTGATGAAAGCAGCCGGTATCGCAGTCCTCGACCATACACTTGACCAGAGAGCCAGCCCTCTGGGTGAAGTCCTGCAGATGGTCTGGCAGGGTGACTACCTGAGCTACGAACTCGCCCAACGCTACAAAGTCGACCCGACCCCGGTCCCCGAAATCGAAACCCTGAAAACCCGCCTGGCCGAATCCCGGACCTGAACGATTTAAACCTTGCTCCTTGGTCCTTGTTCCTTGTTCCTGTTCAAACCCGCGTCATCCCGGACTCGATCCGGGCCCTCAGGCCCTGAGCCTTTGCATCGACCGCTCTTGACGCCGGAAGCCCTGCGTGCAACCATAATGGTTGCCGCAGATAGCCCTCGGGTAATTATGAGTTCCATCACAATCAAGAATATTCCGGAACACTTGCTTGACAGGGTCCGAGAGCGTGCAATTGCCGAGCATCGCAGCGTCAACAAGGAATTCATTTACCTTGTTGAAACCGCTCTGCAAGGCGAACAGGCTGGGGCTGTTGCACGCGAACAGACCGCACAGCAGGTCGATGCCTGGTCCAATCTTCCCGGCACTTGGGTTAGTGATGATGCGGCTTCCGAAACCGAGGCGATTTACGCCGCGCGCAGTGAAGGGCGAGACGTTGCATTGTGAGAATTCTTGATACAGATGTCTGTATCGAAATTCTCCGTGGCAATCAACAGGTAATCGAGCGGCGAGCGGGCATTATTGACGAAGTGGCGACGACTTGGATTACGGCTTGCGAGCTAAGCTATGGAGCTGAAAAGTCACGTTATCGGGATAGGAATTCACCCCTGGTTCTTTCCTTTCTGGCGACCTTGCCGGTGCTGGGGTTGAACCTGGTAGCTGCCGGGCATTTCGGCCGCACAAAGGCGCAATTGGAATCAGCCGGACTGCGCATCGCTGATGCGTACTTGCTTATTGCATCGGTCGCCATGGCGCACGGCGCTGCGCTTGTTACCGGCAACCGCCGTCATTATGACCGTATCTCCGGACTACCCCTTGAGGACTGGATCCGAGGATAAGCCGTTGCCCGCTGGATCACCAGCAGGAAACCGTTTTTTTTGATCCCTGAACCTTGCTTCACCCGTTTTAACCCATTAACCCACTGACCCTTAACGGTTTTCGCCCTGTTCCTTGGGCCTTGTTCCTTATTCCTATTCAAACCAGCGTCATCCAGGATCCGATCCGGGACCTGAACGATTTAAACCTTGCGCCTTGCTCCTTGGGCCTTGTTCCTTATTCCTGTTCAAACCCGCGCCATCCCGGACCCGATCCGGGACCTCAGGCCCTGAGCCCTATTCCTTGAAAGTGACCACAAATGTGACTACTATCTGCCCATGACCGACGTAACCATAAACCTGAAGGATGCGAAAGCCAGGCTGAGCGAGCTGGTCGAACGGGCCCGGGCCGGCGAGATCGTCACCATCTCGCGTCGCGGAAAAGTAGTGGCGCAACTTACGGCCAGCCCTGGCGCACGCGAGCCAATCAACATTGACGATCTACGGGCACTGACCCGAAGCCTGCCGCAGACCGAGCAGGGTGCTAACGAACTCATCCGTGAATTGCGTGATGACGCACGCTTTTGACTGACCGAGCCTGTTATCTGGATACCAGCTTTGTCGTGGCGGCGCTGGGTAATGAACGACACACTGAAGATGCCCAGAACTGGCTGGCCCTGCAGCCGCCGGACGAACTATTCATCAGCGACTGGGTCATCACCGAATTCTCAAGCGCTATGGCATTGAAGCTGAGATCAGGCCAGATACAGACTGACCAGCGCGCTGAATGCCTGGCGGTATTCGCGCAACTGGTCGAACGCAGCTTGACTGTTCTCCCGGTCAGCAGCGCTGATTTTCGTGCTGCGGCGAGGCTGGTCGACCATTACCAGACCGGCCTGCGTGCAGGCGATGCACTGCATCTGGCAACCTGCGCCAAACACGGTGCTCGAATGATCACTCTGGACAAAACTCTCGCGGCCGCCGCAACCACCTTAGGTATTCCGGCCCCAAACTGGCGCGAAGCATCGTCCTGGACTCGATCCGGGACGTACTAATCCAACCATAAGTAATGCCCCATTCAGCTTGTCTCTCGGCGCTTGTGGCAAGGCGTCGTCGCGCAAGGTGTAGCCGGGTCTACATCAAGCGGCGAGAACGCAGTCCACGAGCGCCGAGAGGCAAGCCCGAAGGGGGCTCCGGACGAATCCGCCTGCGGCGTTAAAGCGGCTTGACGTAGCCCGCTATGCCTTCGCCGCTTTGCCTTGCAGGCGAATCCGTCCGGAGCCCTGAATGTGGCATTACTTATGGTTGGATTAGTAAAGTCTTTGAGCCCCAAGCTGACGTGCAGCGTCACCCCGGACCTGAACCATTTAAACCTTGCTCCTTGTTCCTTGTTCCTTGTTCCTGTTCAAACCCGCGTCATCCCGGACCCGATCCGGGACCTCAGGCCCTGAGCCGTGAGTTCTGTTCCTTGCTCCTTGAACCTTGCGCCTTGAACCCTGAGCTGACGCAAAGCGTCATCCCGGACGTGATCCGGGACCCAAACTAACGCGCAGCGTCATCCCGAACCCGATCCGGGACCTCAAGCCCTGAACCCTGAGCCTAGAGCCTTGTTCTATCCCTTTAACCCATTGGCCTCTTTGCCCTTTTACCTTGCTCCTTGCTCCTTGCTCCTTGTGCCTTGTTCCCATTCAAACCCGCGTCATCCCGGACCCCGATCCGGGACCCAGATTCTTGAACTCTTAACCCCTTGGTCCTTTTACCTTTCATCCTCGTTCCTGGCACCTGTTCCCTTCTTGACTCAAATGCAGATCAAGAACTAAACTAATCAAACTAAGACAACCTGATTAATCCAATGCAAACCATCAATATTCACGAAGCCAAGACTCACCTGTCCCGACTGGTCGATCAGGCTGCGCGCGGAGAGAGTTTTGTGATTGCCAAAGCGGGAAAACCCATGGTCCGGGTCTGCGCGCTTGACGCACCTTCGAGCGAACAGCGCCGCCGCGTCGGCTTTATGAAAGAGCGCGTTGAGGTGCCGGATGATTTCGATGAAATGGGTCGTGAGCAGATCATCGGAATGTTTGAAAAGTGAATCATCTGCTGCTCGACACCCACCTGTTGCTGTGGGCCGCGACTGATGACGAGCGGCTACCTGCCAGCGTCACCCAGCGCCTTGAGGACGAAAACCTTACACCACTCTTTTCTGCGGCCTCGATCTGGGAAGTGGTGATAAAAACAGCGCTTGGTCGCCGCGACTTCAGAGTCGACGCAGCAGTGTTTCGAAGAGGTCTGTTGGATAATGGCTATCAGGAGCTCCCGATCACCAGCGCCCATACGCTTGGCGTCGCCAAGTTGCCGGATCTCCACCGCGATCCATTCGATCGAATAATGGCCGCGCAGGCCAACGAAGAAGGCATCGAGCTTTTGACCACTGACAGAACCTTGGCGAAATACCCCGGCCCTATAACTCACGTGTGCTAGCGCCAAACCGGACGCCAACCCACGAGACCCGTTAGCCGAGGCAAAGCGCCACCCTGGACCCCGATCCGGGACCCAGATTCTTGAACTCTTAGCCCCTTAACCGCTTTTCCCTGCTCCCTGCTCCTTTCACCCTGAGCCTGATTTCCGTAACCCGTAACCCGTAACCCGTAACCCGCAACCCGGAACCCGGAACCCGGAACCCGGAACCCGGAACCCGGAACCCGGAACCCGGAACCCGGAACCCGGAACCCGTAAACCGGAAACCGGAAACCGGAAACCGGAAACCGGAAACCGGAAACCGGAAACCGGAAACCGGAAACCGGAAACCGTCTGTCCTAAACCCTGAACCCTGAAACCTATTCACCCTAAATGTCGCCGACTCCCGAGAAGCCTTCCCCCCGAGCCCTAATCACCGGCATCACCGGCCAAGACGGCGCCTATCTCGCCGAGTTCCTGTTGGAAAAAGGCTACGAAGTCCACGGCATCAAACGCCGCGCATCGTCCTTCAACACCGATCGGATCGACCATCTCTACCACGACCCGCATGAGCCCGAAGCCCGCTTGTTTCTCCACTATGGCGATCTGACCGATGCGACAAACCTGATCCGCATACTTCAGGAGGTCCAGCCTTCAGAGATCTACAATCTCGGCGCCCAGAGCCACGTCCAGGTAAGCTTCGAGACCCCGGAGTACACGGCCAACAGCGATGCGGTCGGCACTCTGCGGCTGCTCGAGGCGATCCGGATTCTGGGGATGGAGAAGACCACCCGGTTTTACCAGGCCAGCACCTCGGAACTCTACGGCAAAGTCCAGGAGATTCCGCAGACCGAAACGACCCCGTTCTACCCGCGCTCGCCTTATGGTGTGGCCAAACTCTACGCCTACTGGATCACGGTCAACTACCGCGAGTCCTACGGGCTGTTCGCCTGCAACGGCATCCTGTTCAATCATGAGTCGCCGCTCAGGGGCGAGACCTTCGTCACCCGGAAGATCACCCGTGCTCTGGCTCGAATTCATCTCGGACTTCAGAACTGCCTGTATCTGGGTAACCTCGACGCGCTTCGCGACTGGGGCCATGCCCGCGATTACGTCGAAGCCCAATGGCTGATGCTGCAACAGGACGAGCCCGAAGACTTCGTCATTGCCACCGGAAAGCAGCAGTCCGTGCGCGACTTCGTCAACCACGCCGCCGCCGAGCTCGGTCTGGAGATCGACTGGAGTGGCAAGGGCACCGAAGAAAAGGGCATCGTTGTCGCCGCGCCAGCCGACAGCGCCGTCAAACCGGGCCAGCAGATCGTCGCCGTCGACCCGAGATACTTCCGCCCCGCCGAAGTCGAAACCCTGCTGGGTGATCCGAGCAAAGCGCGCGAAAAACTGGGCTGGACCCCGAAAACCAGCTTCGAAGAACTCGTCAAGGAAATGATGGCCGCGGACCTCGACAACGCCAAACGCGATGCCCTGGTCAACGAAGCCGGCTACCGAGCCCCGAATCATCATGAATGAAAAACGGAGGTCCCGGCTCGGAGGCCGGGATGACGCAGTGCGTCAGTTTCCGGATAGTAGGTCCGCAAATTAGGTTGTCATTTGACAACCTCCGCTTTACTGGCCATAATTGACAAAGGCTGATGAGTGGTCGGCGAAGACATCCAAGCAAAGTCATCGAGTCTGCCCTTCAGTACGCCGAACAGAGCGGTTGGAAAATCGAGCCAACCAAGAAAGGCCATGCCTGGGCAAGGATCTATTGCCCGTTTAATGACGAGGCCTGCCGATGCGGTGAATTTTGTATCGCAAGCATCTGGTCAACCCCCAGAAATGCTGACAATCACGCTCGACAGATCAGACGCATCGTTGATAACTGCACTGCCGCCAAGTCGGATGGAGATGCCGATGAAAACGTATGAATTCACGTTGATTTTTCGTCTGCCGGACGACAGCCGTGATATTGAGAGTCTTATTGAACGGCTGGCTGATTCCCGTTGTGATGACGCAATCGTTGGTACCGGCATCCCGGGACGCATCAGTCTTCAGTTTGATCGTGCGGCAACTTCTGCAGCCGAAGCGATCGAAAGCGCAATAGAGAATGTCAGCACCGCCATCACTGGCGCCAAATTGATCGAGGCCGGTCCGGATCTGGTTGGCTTGACAGAATTGGCAGCGGTTCTTGGGATTTCCCGCCAGGCAGCACGGAAGCAAAGGCTTGCCAATCCCGATTTCCCTGATCCGGTCCACTCAGGGACCCCCTGCCTGTGGCGTTTGAACGACTTGCTGGCGTGGGCCGAAACGAACGCAAAGCGCGAAGTAGCACCTGAGGTAAAGGAAGTAGCAAAAAAGACATTCACGCTAAACCTCGAAAACGAAGCCCGCAGAGCCAACCTGCAGCTAACACCAAAGCACCACGCAACAACCTAAAACCCCGGTCCCGGAAACTGACGCCACGCGTCATCCCGGACCCCGATCCGGGACCCAGATTCTTGAAGTCTTAAACCGTAAACCGTAAACCGTCACTTCCCATGTACCACTCCTTCGAATCGCTCGAAGTCTGGAAGCGCGCCAGCCGCTTGGCGGTAAGCGTTTATGGGGCCTTGAAGAATTGTCGGGATTACGGAGATGACAAGGGCCGCCGTGTCCATTCCCTCGAACATCGCCGAAGGCTACGACCGAGGCACCAATCCGGAATTCATAAGATTCCTCAACATTGCCAAAGGCTCAGCCGCTGAGCTACGGACACAGCTATACATTGCGAAAGAAATCGGCGAGATCAACCAGAAGACTATGGCAGAACTGGTCGAAGAAACCAAAGGCATAGGCGCAATGCTGAACAAGCTGGAACAGGCAAGGCGCTTACAAGCAGGCGAAACCGATACCCTACCAAGCCCGGAATCACTCAATCTCGACACGGCCCTTAGTCTGACCGGCCCCGCGCCTTCCCCGGAAACCGGAAACCGGAACCCGGAGCCCGAGCTTCTACCGGAACCCGGAACCCGGAACCCGGAACCCGAATAAATGGATCTCAAGTCCAAAAAAATTTACGTGGCGGGTCATCGCGGCATGGTCGGCAGCGCCATATTACGCTGCCTGAAAAAAGAGGGCGCCGAGAACCTGATATTGAGAGATCGTTCCGAACTCGATCTGACCAACCAGGCTGCCGTCGAGTCGTTCTTCGAATCCGCACGCCCCCAGGTCGTCTTCCTGGCCGCTGCCAAGGTCGGTGGGATTCACGCCAACAGCACGTACCCCGCTGAATTCATTCGTGACAACCTTGCGATCCAGACGAATGTGATCCATTCGGCCTGGAAATGCGGCGTCGAGAAGCTCTGCTTTCTTGGATCTTCCTGCATCTATCCGAAACATGCACCACAGCCGTTGAAGGAAGAGTATCTCCTGAGTGGCCCGCTGGAGCCGACCAACGAATGGTACGCCATCGCCAAGATCGCCGGCATCAAGATGTGTCAGGCGTATCGGCGTCAATACGGGTTTGACGCCATTTCGTTGATGCCGACCAATCTGTACGGCCCCGGCGACAATTTTCATCCGGACAACAGCCATGTTCTCCCGGCACTGATTCGTCGATTCCATGAAGCGCGCATGCAAGGGGCAGAAAAGGTTTTGATCTGGGGAAGCGGCCAACCTCGTCGAGAATTTCTGCATGTCGATGATCTGGCCAGCGCGGCCTGCCATTTCACTTCCACATACAGCGACAACGGCTTCCTCAACGTGGGTACAGGGCAGGACCTGAAGATCATCGATCTTGCCGAACTGATCGCCAGGATCGTTGGATACGAAGGCCGGATAGAGACCGATCCCAGCAGGCCCGATGGTACACCCAGAAAGCTGCTTGACGTCAATCAGGCTCTTGATCACGGCTGGGAGCCTTCGATTCTGCTTGAGGAAGGCATTCAGGAAACCTATTCATGGTATTGCAGCCAGATGACTCGACCATAAGAAGATGAATTTTATGCTCAGACCCTTTTCCATAAGAATCGGAAATCGTTTCAAGCACGCTTCCCATCTGGCAAGACAGTTCCGAACCCGTTTTCTTGTTCGTCCGGCACGAAAGTCGATCTACTTTTTCACTCTCCATAAATGTGCCAGCACCCTGTTCAGTTCGTACGTTCTCAGAAGCCTCGACGAGCTGACGCATGTTGACTATGCAAAGGCGCTGGCCAGCGGGCGGCGTTCTCCGGAAAGGGCGTTGACTTTCCATGAGAAGGGTATCGTTTACGGACCGATCCGCCTGTCCAATGAGCCTGACAATCTGGTTTCCCGACGCCTTATCGAACCCGTTTGCCGCCCGGATTTTCTGGCCGACAAGCAAGCTGTATTCTTCGTCCGTGACCCCCGTGATATCCTGGTGTCTGCCTACTACTCGTTCGGATATACGCATGGTTTGAGTCCGGTAGACGAGTTGCGAGAACGGCAGATCAAGGAGCGCCTTCGAATCCAGGCGATTTCGATCGATGACTATGCGCTTTCTAGAGTTGATCAACAGGCCGAATGGTTTCTGGCGATGCTCGACGCGGCTGATCGCTGCGAGCAAAGCGTCCTCCTCCGCTATGAGGAGATGATTGAGGATTTCGAGACCTTTCTGAACAAGGCCCGACGATTGCTGCCGATCAGCGACGACGTCGCATCAGAGATGCACCGGCGTTCACGTCCGAAGAAGAAAGAAGATCAGAACTCTCACCGTCGATCGGGCAAGCCCGGCGGCTTTCGCTCCAAGCTGCAGCCTGAAACGATCGCTCTTCTCAATGACCGGCTGTCAACCGTACTCGAACGCTTCGACTATCAGAGTTGAGACCGTAATCACCGACCAGAACCCTGAACCCTGAACCCTGAACCCGCCCCTTGTCCGTCGATAATCCAAAATCCGAAACAGGCCAGCAATCGGAATCCGCATCGACCGACCGATCGATCCTACAGCTGCTGCGCGACTTCTACCCTCACGTCTCGAGCCGTCGCCGTCGACAAGCGCTGCTCCTGGTTCTCTTGATGCTGGCAGGCTCCGTCGCGGAACTGATCACGATCGGGGCGGTGATTCCCTTCATCTCCCTGATGGCGGACCCTCAGTCTGCCTTCGAGTTTCCCCGTCTTCAGAGTCTGTTTCTGACGCTGGGCTGGCAGGAGCCGTCCGACATTCTTGCGCCCATGGTGATCCTGTTCCTGCTGATCGTATCCATGGCCATGGGAATACGCCTGCTGTTGCTCTGGGCGAGCAACCGTTATGTGTACGCCCTGGGATATGACGTCGGCGTCACGCTATATCACCGAACACTGAGTCAGCCCTACAGCTTTCATATCGCCAGCAACAGCAGTGAAACGATTGCGGCGATCAACAAGGTCCAGGCGGTTCTCAACGGCGCTGTGAAGCCGGTGCTGGAAGGCGCCATTGCCTTGACGCTCAGCGTGGCCATTCTCGCGGCGCTGTTGTGGATACAGCCGGTAGCAATGGCGATTGCAGCAGCGACTTTCGCCCTGGCCTATCTGGTGATCGTCGGCTTGACCCGGCTTCGGTTGATGATGAACAGCAAGCGCGTGGCCGCCGCCCATACCCGCCGGGTCCGCTCTGTTCAGGAGGGTCTGGGCGGCATCCGTGACATCATCCTCGACAACAGCCAGGACCAGGTCACGCAGGTCTTTGCGCGCGCCGATCATCAACTGCGTCAGGCGCAGGCCAGCAACGCCTTCCTCAATCAGGCGCCACGCTACTTCATCGAGGCCCTGGGGATCTTCCTGATTGTCGGAATGGCCTGGTTCCTGGCGGCGCAGGAGGATGGCCTGGTGAGTGCGCTGCCGGTGCTGGGTGCGCTGGCTCTGGGTGCCCAGCGCCTGCTGCCCCTGCTTCAGAGGGCTTATCAGGCCTGGGCGAAGATGACCGGAAATCACCGAATGTTCGCCGATATCCTCGAGATCCTCGAGCTGCCGATGAGCGACAAGCCGAAGACATCGGTATCACCACTGGATTATCGGCAGGCGATACGGCTGGACAGGATCGGCTTCTGCTATGCCAATAGCTCATCGAAGGTTCTTGAGGGGATCGATCTGGTGATCGAGAGGGGCAGTCGGCTCGGCATCATCGGCCCGACGGGCGGCGGCAAGTCGACACTGGTCGACATCATCATGGGTCTGCTGGAGCCCAGCGAAGGCGAGCTGCTGGTCGATGAGGTGGCGATCACGATCGAAAACCGCGAGCGCTGGCGACAGAGCATTTCGCACGTCCCGCAGCACATCTTCCTGACCGACGCCACCGTCGCGGAGAATATCGCCCTGGGTGTCCCACCGAAGAGAATCGATATGGACCGGGTCCGCGAAGCGGCGCGACTGGCCTGCATCGCCGAGTTTGTCGAATCCAGCCCGGACGGCTATCAAGCGACCGTCGGCGAGCGCGGCATCCAGCTCTCCGGTGGCCAGCGCCAGCGTCTGGGTATCGCGCGAGCCCTCTATCGCCATTCCGATGTACTCATCCTTGATGAGGCGACCAGCGCCCTCGATAGCCAGACCGAAGCCGCGGTGATGGAGAGCCTGGCCCGACACGCGCGAGGGGTCACGATCATCATGATCGCGCACCGCCTCCCGACCCTCTCCCGGTGCGATGAGATCGTCAAACTGGAGCGTGGTCGCATCGTCGATCGTGGCAGCTACGCTCAGATGGTGGAAAGCCACGAGTCCCCAGCGAGTTCGATCCCGCCGTCAGTCACTGCGGACTGACAGGATATGACAAAGGGGCTGGTTCATGTCTTCAATGAAGCCGGACATCGAGCCAGCTATCGAGATTTTCTCTCTGAGCGCTTCGATCTTGCGACCGCGACAGGGAAGATCAACGCGACGATGGCGCGGCGACTCGTCGCTGCCGATCGATTGCTGTTTGCCACGGTCAGTCGGGGCACGGCTTTCAAGACCGTCCTCATCGCCATGGTTCGTGCTCTACTGGGCAAGCGGACATCGGCGATCTGCATGGCTGGCGACTGGTATCGCGATCCCGCGCGGCCTGTGCGCAGCGCCGTGGCGGGGCTGTTGTATCGATTACTGGATGCGACCGGGCGGTTCAGGGTATTTGCCATCATTCCCTATGAGCTGATGCCGGAGCTTTCCCGCACAACCAGTGACTGGATCCTCGACCTTTGCCTCTGGGATCTGCCCACACAGGTCAACCCGGACTCCCTGCCCCAGACCGAGCTCTCGAAGCAGGCGATCGAGACCGCGGCAGGACGATCGATCGTCGTTTTCCTCGGCAGGGCGACGGCGCGCAAGGGCTATTCCGAGCTCGCCGATCTGGCGAGATCGATCGAATCACACGCACTGATCGTTTCTGCCGGCCTCGTATCGCAGGAATGTCGCTCCGATGCAGACGCCCTGCGGGCTCTGGGGATGATCGTCGAGGATCGAAGGATCTCGGAAGAAGAGCTGATCAGCCTGTATCGCGTCGCCGATTACGTCTGGTGTCGTTATGACGAGTCTTCGAGTTCGATGTCGTCCGGTGTCTTCGGTCGAGCGGTCCAGCTGGGTCGGCCAGCGGTGGTGCCGGCCGGCAGTTATCTTGACCGCCTGGCTCGACTGCTGGAGCATCCCGTGATCCACGATCTGGGAGCAGAGAGTCTGGGTCGATCTGCCAGCGCGCCGGGGAAGCTGCGTCAGTCGCGTTCCTCGGGGATGCAGGGCGAGGATCGCTTGACCCTGATGGCCCGTGAGTCGATCCAGAAGCTGGCGAGCAGCCTTTCACTGACGTCCTAGAGATTGGCAGATCTTGCGGGTGGAAGCTGGATTTCCAGGGGTTGGCGGGGAATGCTGAGGATTTTGGGTAAGAGAACGCTATCAGCGACTCTTGTTGTTCCTCCCGCGCCTGGTGCTCCTAAGCATACGGGGTCAGGCGGCTGGTCGCTCTACTCAATCTGAAAAAGAAAGCGAAAAGGGCGTAGAGCGAACTTCGATGAAATCCATCGAGAGTCTGGCACAACCAGAACCACAGGTTTTTGAAGATATCCTCGTCATGCCCTTCACTGGCCTCCTTGGCAGGGGCTTGAGCGGTCAGGCGCATACGGGCGGTCCTGTCTGGCCCTCCTGGAGCGAGCCGGGTACTGAACGATACTGGCAAGTACAGAATGGAGAACACCGGCCTGCCGATCGAAAACCACAGGTCCGGAGTCCGGAGCTCCATGTAGAGGACAAGCCATGTTTCTGGATCGGACCCTTATGCCCGTGGCATTTCGGCCACCAGATCCGCGATTTTCTTTCGCGGTTGCCACTCACCTTGAAAACCTGTGAGCAGTCTCGTCTGGTTTTCGCGGTACTGGAGGGGCATGGCCCGATCCACATCGAAGATGCGCCCGAATTCTTTCGCGGAATCCTGGCCTGGTTCGGCGTGCCTGAAGAGCGTGTCATCATCGTTTCGAGACCCACGCTGTTCAGCGAACTTAGGGTGCTTCCGCAGGGCGAAGTGGCCGGTGATGGCAGCCTGCCGCTGCAGCCGGACGTGCAGTTTCTGGATTACCTTTCCCAGCATGGTTCGCGCTCCCATCTTCGTGATGCCCGGGCCCAGCGATATAAAGTGACGCTGGTCTCCCGAGTCCGGCACCGTCCCTTGATACTCGGCGAGCAGGTGATCGACGAACTCTTCAGTAAAGCGGGCCACCATGTTTTCTACCCTGAACGCCATTCACTGCAGAAACAGCTCGAGGTCTACCTGAACAGCGAGCTCCTGGTATTTACCGAAGGGTCTGCGCTGCATGGTCTGCAGCTCCTCGGCCGGAACCTCAACCAGGTTCTGGTCATCGCCCGCCGTAGCGGGCCGGATCAATTCCGCTTCAGGATTGAGCCAAGGGCCAAAAGATACGACACCATCAATGTAGTGGGGGACGTTATTCCTGTACTGGGCAATATCAATGGAGATCTGGCGCTTATAAACTTTTCGGATCTTTTGCGGGACTTGCATGAGTTTATACCCGAATTACCAACAGAGGTGGATGCAGTACATCTTGCTTCAATGCAGAAAAAGCATCTTTTTGACGCCATAGGAAGACACAAAGCACCACCATTACGACGCACTCTGGCGACAGTCTTTGCATTGGTAAGGTCCCGGCCACCGGGTTTCGGTGCTGCAATGATCCTTCGATTGCAGCGTTTTTTTCATGGCGTTGCTCAAGGCGTTATCAGGCGACTTGCCCGATCGGTGCGTCTTAGAGAGTAGTGCGTGTTGCAGTCCTCGATCTGATGTTTGAATATTCGTCGTCCTTAGGCGACGGATACATATCTTGGTGGATGCGGAGCTACTAGCTAAGTGTCAATTCAGATTGGGTTTTTAAATGTCAATTACATTAGAGTTGGAAGTGCTTGGCCAGGGTTTTGGTTCTAGCCTATTAGAGGTTATGCCACCAATGGTGTATGGAAAGAAAGTTAGCATCTTCCAGAATTTCTAATCGGGACCACGTTTACTTTCTTAATTAGCTTTCTACTGCTGATATTAGATTCTCAGGCTGCACAGTTTCTCAAGGGGTGCATTCTCACAATCTGCTCTCGGTGTTGGAGAGTGTGAAGAGGCTCTCCTAGAGTCAGCGCCTCTGGGTACGTGGCAACTGGATAATTACTTCGAAGAGCGTGATCGACCCTGTGTGGATGAGGTGCTTCAAGACTCTTCAGCAATCTCATCCGGCGATAAATTTGAAAAGTTGTATGTTGGTCGAAAGACCAACATAAGCAGCATTTAGCAATGTTCCGAAGCCACCATTGCTAGTCGGTAGGCTTTTTCAACACACTGTGTGGATTGAAACATTTTGACGCAATCTGCGTTGATTTCTAGTCGGACTGGAGAGCCAAGTGAGCGGAATACAGGATGTGATAGAGAAAATTGATATTTCGGTCTTCGATCGTATTAGTTCCCAAACTGGGGCTGGTGATCGAAGATCTATTTTGAAGCTGCAGAAGCTCGTGCGTTCAAAAGGAGACTATGCGTACTTGGAAATCGGGTCCTTCATGGGCGGCACGTTGCAGTCTTTCTATCCTGACCCTCTGTGCAAAAAGATTTTTTCAATTGATCTTCGGCCGGGAAGTGTTAGGGATGAACGCGGGAAATCTATTAAATATGAGAGATACTCCGCTGGAGAAATGCAATCTGCGTTAATGAAAGCCTGGCCGGAAGTCCAGCATAGCAAGATTGTGTCTTTTGAAAGTGATGCCTCTGATGTGGATGTCGGCGAAATAAATCCACCCCCACAGCTCTGCTTTATCGATGGCGAGCATACTAACAGAGCCGTTGTTTCTGATTTCGAGTTCGTCTATGAAGTATGCGCCGATGATGCGGTCGTCTTTTTTCACGATGCAAATATCGTGATGGATGGAATTCAACAGATTACTTCTAAACTCTTGAGGGATGGAAAGCGCTTCGAGTCATGTGTGCTGGAAGACAATATATTCGTGATATTTCTCGAACAGTCTGCTGACGATCTATCTTCGATTGTCGCAGAGGCAATCGATCACGAGAATTACTTTCGTGCAGCGAGAAAAAGGCTCAAGCGACAGCAGCTAAGAAGTCGCTATCCAGCGGTCTTTAAAGTCTGGGACAAACTGAAAGGGAGGTAAGGCAATACTCCTCACTGACCCTCTTAGATGAATTGCTATTTCGTCCAGAAGTCCAGGGTAATCACAATATCACTCTACCAAGAAACGGCGAGCGTGCCCTTGGCCTCAATCGCCGCACGAATTTTTCTTGGACCGCGGAGATATTAGGTATTTCCATTGTGTTGGATGGAATTAAAATATAGATTCAGTTAACCTGCCAGGCAGGCTTTAAGAAGGTGTTGTGTGAGCGCAAACCCCTTTGTTTTATAGAGATCAGCGACGCTGTTAAATTTCGAGCATACGGGTTGATGTTCCCGAAGTAGAGTCTGCTAGCCTTCACAAAAATCATCGATCTGCTGGCGCCAAGAAAGGTGTGCCCGCAGGCCTTAAGACGGCCACGGAGATATGGTATCGATTCATGATAAATCAGAGTCGTAATTTTCAGGTTTATTGCGGAGCTTGAGAATCACATTTACCGCTGGCACTACTCCCGATGCTCACGCCATGCGCATTTCGGTCATTTGTACTGGCATCCATGTGTTTGATTCATCGGTAGTGTTAGATAGGTACCACAGCGTCGTTCCGGTCCACTCCAAGATGAGTCCTAATTGAACGCGTCTATTTCAGTTTGTAGCTTCGTTATTTTCGTGCATAGATGAAAGACTTGAAAACAGCAATCCGATCAGCATGGATCGTTGAGATGTCGTACTTGAAGACAGTTGCAATAGTCACATGACTTTTCATGAAAAAAACTTTGGCTAATACCCAACATCACGTCCTTATTCTCGGCTCTGAGGGTTTCATCGGTCGGCACCTGGTGGCCGAATTCGAGTCGATTCCTGATCGATTCGCAGTGACCACCTGCGATGTCATCGACGCGCACCGATCAACCTCCCACTGGCGGATCGATCCACAGCAGGTGGAGTTCGATAGCCTGTTTCAGGCCCAGCCCTTCGATATCTGCATCAACTGTTCCGGTGCGGCTTCGGTCGGCGACTCGCACGACGACCCTCAGCGCGATCACGCCCTCAACGTGGTCAATGTGGTTCGGATGCTCGATGCCATTCGACGCTATCGGCCGTCCTGCCGATTTCTCAACCTTTCCAGCGCGGCCGTCTATGGAAACCCCACGGTACTGCCGGTCAAAGAGGACAGTCCGGCCGAGCCGATTTCACCTTATGGTCTGCACAAGTTCCAGGCTGAGCAGTTGTGTGCGGGCTATGCCCGATTCTTCGAGTTGAGTACCTGTTCGGTCCGGATCTTCTCGGCCTACGGCCCCGGCTTGAGGAAGCAACTGTTCTGGGATCTGCACCGCAAGGCACAGAGCGGCTCGCGGGTCGAACTCTGGGGCACGGGGCGAGAGTCCAGGGATTTCATCGAGGTATCCGATCTTTGCCGGGCGCTCCGGCTGGTCTGTGAAAACTCGGCGTTCGGGGGTGAGGTGGTCAATGTGGCCTCCGGGCAGGAAACTCGCATCGAGGATGCGGTCCGGCTGTTCATCGACTTCTACGGCGACAGGCACAGCTATGCGTTCAATGGTCGGACCAAAACCGGCGATCCACTGAACTGGCGCGCGGACATCGGGCAGCTCAGATCCTTCGGATTCGAGCCCGAAGTACCGATCGATCAGGGGCTGCGAAGATACGTCGAATGGGTCAAGGGCATCGAGCAGGAGGGGAGTCAACGATGAACCGCCCGATCCGCCTGGGCCTGATGTACTCCTATCGGGAGGGCTGGATCGGCGGCAGCTACTACCTGCTGAATCTGATCAGCGCACTCAAGCGAATCGGGGCTGAGGATTGCCTCGAGCTGACTATCTTCGCTTTTTCAGAGGCCGAACTCGATCAGGTTCGAGCGCTGGAGTATCCCGGGGCGAGATATCGAGTTCTGCACGAGCCGAAGCCCGGTCCTGCGCTGCACCTGGCCAATCGCATTGCGAAAAAGCTCGCGGGTCGGCCGATCAGTCTGCCGCCCGCGATCGAAGAATCACTGGACATCATCTATCCCAGCGGCCTCCACCCGCGCAACCGCAGGATCCCGAACCACCTGCTCTGGATTCCTGACTTCCAGGAAGAGTATCTGCCGGAAATGTTCGGTCAGCAGCAGGTCGAGAATCGGCGCCGCTATCGCGGCAGGATTTCCCGCCAGGCCGAGCATATCGTGTTCAGCAGTCAGGACGCTACCAATGATTTCCGGCGTTTCTACCCCGACTCCCGAGCCAGGCTTCATGTGCTCCGGTTCGCTGTAACCCATCCAGAATACGAAATCATCGATGTCGAGTCCTTGCGCGAGAAGTTTCAGCTCGGAGTGGCTCCGTTCTTCATGGTCTCGAATCAGTTCTGGAAGCACAAGAACCATCCGCTCGTGGTCGATGCCCTGAAAAAACTCGTCGATGCGGCCGATGACGGAGGCTGTCTGGTCTGCTTCAGCGGTAAGGAGCACGACGGCCGGAATCCTGAATACGCTCCTCAAGTTCGGGCAAGGGTCGAAGCGCACGGACTTCAGGACCGCATCCGATTTCTCGGATTCATCGAACGAGCGGAGCAGCTCGCTTTGATGCGGGCCTCGATTGCCGTCATCCAGCCCTCCCTGTTCGAGGGCTGGAGCACGGTGATCGAGGACGCCAAGGCGCTCGCCGTTCCCGTCCTCGCCAGTGATCTCCCGGTGCACTGCGAGCAGCTAGGGGAACGAGGGGTCTATTTCGATCGAACCGATCCGGCAGCGCTGGCTGAGAAAATGAAGGTAGGTCTCGAGGGCGGCTATCAGAGTACCGTGGATCCGGGCGCTTATGACCAATACATCAAAGCCTTCGGTCGCCAGTTTGTCCGAATTCTGAGTCGGGTGATGCCTGAAAGATCGACTGAAGGACAGAGTGTTTTATCGGATTCGAGTCAGGGAAAGACCGCATGAGCAGATGGATGCGGTCCTGGAAGCAGCTGTCGCCGCTGGGTCAGCTTCGACATTGGCGCAACGGTCAGATCGAGGCTTTCTGTCGACGCCAGGGTTTTCTGCCCATCGATGAAACGCAGGATCAGGATGTTTTCATCTGCGGCTATCCAAAATCAGGTAATACCTGGGTTCAGAATCTGATGGCTTCGCTCCTGTTCGGCCTGGAGCCACGCTACTTGACCGACAGGCTCGTCCAGGAAGTCGTCCCGGATATCCATCAATCGCATTTCTATAAACGGTTTTTCGATACGGCGTATTTCAAGACCCATCACTCCTGCCAATCGAATTACCGACGAATCGTGCATCTGGTTCGTGATCCCAGGGATGTTGCTGCGTCCTACTATCACTTCGATCGTGCGCGAGGACAATCGGTCAGTCTCGAGAAGAAGACGGAAGCCGTCATCGAATCCTGGAAGACCCATACGCTCAGCTACCTCGAGTCAACGGGGAAAAAGCCAATTATTTTGCTGCGGTATGAAGATCTCCTTACGCAACCCGAAGTCGAAGTTCGAAGGCTGCTTCAGTTCTGTCAGCTCGAGCGCTCGGCAGAGGTTCAGGCCAGGGCTATCGAGGGGAATCGTTTTTCTCGCATAGCATCCCGGGAAAGAAAGTTCGGAATGGCCAATCCGCGATGGCCTTCAGAAAAATCATTCTTCAGGAAAGGACAGGCGGGTTCCTATATGGAGACACTGAGGAAAGAAGACGTTTCCGCCATCGAGTCCTCGCTGGAGGATCTGATGCTGGAGCTTGGCTACCGCGAAAGTCCGATTCATTCGATATGAAAGCATTAAGCTGCTGGATCTTTTCTGTTCGCTATGGTCAGTGATCGCCCTTGAAATTGATCTTTCTGCATATTCCCAAGGCTGGTGGCACAACTCTGGAAAGCATCCTGTTGGACCGGCAGTCCGCCGGCCAAGCGCTCAGGCTGGGCAAGGCAGTGCCGCCAGATGAGTTTCGTCGGTGGCCGCAAGAGCGGCGCAATGGCATCAGTCTTCTTATGGGACATATTCCCTTCGGGATGCATCGGCTATTGGGTTCTGATGACGTTCGCTACCTCACCATTTTTCGGGACCCGGTCGAAAGAGCGATTTCACATTATTACTATATCAAGCGACATCCAACGCACTGGTTGCATGATGAGCTGCGTCGCCGATCATTGTCACTTCGTGACTTTGCACTCAGTGATCTGACCTCCCAGCTGGACAACGGGCAAGTTCGTCTTCTGGCGGGCTGCGAGGATACGGGCATTCCAACAAGCGATGACATGGTCGAGAAGGCGATCGACAATATCCAGAAGTGGTTTGTCGGCTTCGGTAGTCTAGAGCGCTTCGATGAGAGTCTTTTGTTGCTGAAACACGTGCTGTGCTGGAATGATCTACCTGTCTATCTTTTGAGGAACGTCGGTCACGACAAAAAAGCTGTCAGCCAGGAGGATCGACAGGCCATCAGGGAGCGAAACCACTACGATTTCGCCTTGTATCAGTGGGCCCAAGATGAGTTTTCAAGGCGTATTGGTGAAATTGATGGTTTTGCTGCCGAACTGCGGACTTTCGAAGCGGCGAATAAGGCATATGCTCTCGGCTATGAAAGTGGGCGAAGAGAGGGGCTCGCTCTGGCTACCGCGCGCTCCCCGACACGACGTATTCGTCGCAAACTGAAATCCATTTTCTCCTGAAGTCGGCTGGTTCGCTCGACAGCAGGACCGGATAATCTGCGAGCCGGCCTTCTGACTTCATTGTCATCAAGATGGAAAAAGCACTATTCACCTACTGGCATCAGGGCTTCGATCAGGCGCCCCCAATTGTCGGGGCCTGTATCAGGAATGCAGAGCAGCTTCATCCAGACTGGCGGATTCATCAGCTCGATGCAGAGAATATCTCGAGCTGGATCGATCCTGTCCCCATCCCCGACGAGCGTTGGCATCAGCTCAGCCTGGCCCATCGATCAGATCTGATTCGAACACAGCTCCTGATCAAGTATGGAGGCGTCTGGGCAGATCCGACGGTCTGGTTTACTCAGCCACTCGATGACTGGTTGCCCAGTCAGATGGAGGCCGGGCTCTTCCTGTTCCGACACCCCGGCAGAGACCGCGTCATCTCGAACTGGTTCATCGCGGCCGAGCCGGAGAACCCCTTGCTGGTACGCCTTTATGACAAGCTCTGCGCCTACTGGACCGAGAACGAATTCGACAATTTTGACCGCCCGTTGCGATCCAGTGCGCAATGGCTGAACCGTATCCTGCGTCGCAACATCGACCTGCCGCGGCTCTGGCTGAGGGCCCCTATCATTCGCCTGTTCCGCGCCTTTCCGTACATGATCTATCACTACGCATTCCATGATCTTGTGCAAACAGATCCGGAATGCCGCGAGATCTGGGATCGAATGCCCGAAGTGCGGGCCGACGGGGCGGTCAGCCTGCTGCGTCATGGCCTGAACGAAGCTTTCGATGACGAGGCCAGGTCCTTGCTGGCGGCTCCTGATCGCGCCCCACTTTACAAATTGACCTGGAAGGGGATTCCCGAGCGACCTGGCAAGGACTCAGTTCTGGCCCATCTGTTGAAGCTCAACCGGGAAGAAGCCAGGCAGTCCCTACCAATGCAGCATACAGCGGTCGATCAAGGCACTCAGTGACTCGATTTTCAAGGAGTATTCCGTTTGAATGACAGAAAGAAAGGCGTCTTCAGGCGCCTCATGGATGGCTATCTTCGACTGAAGGTCAGGGCAACTTCTCGTGCCTTTGCGAACAAGCCCTACCTTGATGCATATGCACAGCGAACCGATGCGCTGACGGAACTCGATGAAAGGCTGGCGATCGGCGGGCTTTGGGAGCAGATGGGCCGGCAGCAGTTCGACTTCCTCGTATCCGAAGGACTGCAGCCTCAGCACACGATGCTCGACATCGGCTGCGGTACTTTGCGAGGCGGTCAACACTTCATCAGATACCTTGAGCGCGGTCACTACTCAGGCTTTGATATCTCGCCTGGCGCGATCATGAAGGCCAGAGCGCTGGTCGAACGGGAGGGCCTTGAAGAAAAGAAGCCCGACCTTCGAGTCAATGAAGCCAAGGATCTCCGCTTCAGCGACTATCAGGGGAAGACCTTCGATTTCATTCTGGCACAGTCGGTATTCAGTCACCTCATGGAAGACCATATCGAAGAAGCATTCCAGAATGTTTCAGCTATTATGCATCCGAACTCAAGGTTCTTTTTCACCTTTCACATTGGCGAGCATTACGAGCGGCGGAGCAACACTGATTTCCAATACCCGGTCGCATTCTTCGAAAAGTTGGCGGAAAAGTACCGCTTCAGATTAGCCGATCGATCGGCTGCCTATAGACATCCCAGAGGTCAGGCCATGGTTTGTCTCAGCATCATGAACGACTGACCAACCATCTCCTCGGTGTATTGCTCCCGCGTTTCCAGTCTCAATTGCTCCCTATTGCGAAAATGATTCGGCCAAGAGTATTCTGTATCGGTTGGCACAAGACCGGAACCACCTCAATTGGACACGCGCTAGTGGCTCTGGGATACTCTGTTGTTGGTTGCCGGCTTGACATGGTTCATCCGCTCAAAGCAGGTGACATCGATGCCGTAATGGACGTGGCCGGTTGCTTCGATGCGGTGCAGGACGTTCCCTGGGCCGCTCTCTACAAGGAGTTGGATGAAGCGTATCCTGGGAGCCGATTCATCTTGACGGAACGTGAAGAGCAGGCATGGTTGCGGAGTGCCCTGCGACACTTTGGCCAGACTGATATACCTCTTCACGCGTATTTGTACGGCACTGGCGTGATGCGGGGCAATGAAGGCATTTATCTGGAGCGTTACCGTCGCCACAACGAAGAGGTGAAGGAATACTTCGCCAAGCGTTCATCTGACCTTCTCGTTCTCGATTTTTCAAAGGGACATGGATGGCGTGAGTTATGCGGCTTTCTCGACTGTCCGGTTCCGGATCGCCGCTTCCCGCATGCCAACAAGGGTCCTCAGAGCTACAATCTGACGGATCGTTCAAAAAGCGTTGTTCGCGCCTGGCTGCCGTCGGGCCTTAGGCGTTCTGTGTTCAACTGTCGACAAAGAATACGCGATGTCCTGGGAAAGCCGGATCCGCGCAATATATTCAATAATATGGTCGAGAATCGCAGTGAACGAAAACGTTGGGAGCGAAGTTGAGCAAGGCAATGCCTGATGTTGATTCCGCATGGATGCGAAATGCGAGCAAAAAGCTCTGCTCGGAGACAGACTATGAGCAATAAGCAGCACCCGGAAACCATTGCCCGCCCCCAAGTGAGCCCAGCACCGCGGAAGCGAGCGCTAGGGCCCGTCACTAGTCGGCGGGCAGGTTACATCGTCTTCGCCAGCCTTGTGGCACCGATACTCCTGCTCGTCGAATCAATACGCACGGGATCAAGACAGTATCGCCATTGGTTGCTTACCGCTTTCGTCACCATGTATGGCGCAACAATCTTCATTCGATATGACCCAACGGGTGAGGGGTCAGACGGTGTGCGGCACTTGCTGCTTGTCTATGAACATTACGTTGGGATGAGTTTCGGGCAGTTTCTCGAAGACTGCTACTACATTCTGACGTTTCAAGAGGCATCAAGCAGAGGAATAAAGGACCTCTATAAACACATCATTTCCTATATTTCTGGCGGTATTCTGGGTGCTCCTCAAACGTTCTTTGTTTTTGTCGCTTTCATTTACGGTTACTTCTTCGTCGGATGTTTCCTTGAGTTTTTCCGCCATATTCAGTGGCGGAAGCTGAATTACGTCGTATTCAGCTTCGTCGCGTTACTCTTCCTGGTCAAGAACATCGAAGGTATCAACACCGTCAGAACATGGACAGGCCTCTGGATACTGATGTACGCCTGCCTGCGATACTACGACACGAAGAACTCGAAGTATATTCTGCTGATGCTCGTTCCTCCTTTGATTCACTTCGGCTACTTCCTGATGCTTCTGCCGGCTTTGGCTGTGTTGATATTCGGCAATCAGGTGAAAATTTATGCTGCTATTTTTATACTTTCCAGCTTTACTACTTTTATAAACCCGGGCGATATCGTAGATGTTGTCGAATCAACGGGTGAGCGGGGTGAAGCGGCAGTTTCCAGTTACCTCGTTGAAGAACGTAGGACTTTCCAGGAGCGAGCGGAGTGGGCACTGAACCTTGAAGGTAGATGGTATCGGGACTTCAGGTTCCTTGGGGTTCAAAAATGGGCATTGAATGTACTGATTTACACGCTGCTTGCCGCGGGTGTATATTTTTCTCTAATGTCTTATCGTCAAAGGAGCCTTTTTTCCGTAGGGCTGATGACGCTAGCCTTCTCGAACATGACCTGGTTTCTGTTTGCGGTGTCGGCTAGATCCTGGATCATCGGCTGTATCTTCATTCTGGCGTCATTCGTGATGGCAAGGACAGATCCCGAGACCGCTCCGAGATTGATTCGCTCGGTGCCCGCTTTCTATACCTGGGGTCTCCATCTGAGTCTTCTTCTGTTCGTGCCCTTTTTCCTGTACAACCTTTCTACCATCATGGACTATATAAGTGTCTTCATGTTCGTGGCACCGTTCCTTGTCTGGTTCAACCCCGAGATCAACATGTCCATCAAGTATGTCCTTCAGGTTCTTCTGGGAATTCGTTAGTGGCACGCGGGAATCACCGAATTCTGTTTGTCTTGACTCAGGCACTGCATCCCAACGCAGGCGGAGTTCAAATGAGCACCTGGAAATTGGGGCGGCACTTCAGCGAGTTGGGCCATGAGGTTGGGGTTTTCTCCTTTGCCAGGCAAGGCCACGTTGAATTGGATTTCGGTGGCCTTTGGCACGGCGTTGCAGACGGCGGTCAGTCCTCGGTGGTCAATCTACAGGCATTGAAGGAAGCACTGGACTCATTTGCGCCAGATATCGTCATCAACCAGATGCCCTATGAGCGAGAAATCGGGGCTCTCTTGAAGAAACGCAAGCGATTCCTGCTTCTGGGCTGCTTGAGAAACACGCTGTTCTCGGTGAAGGGCAATCTGACGGCTTATGTGAGGAGGACAGCACCAGGCTTCCTGGGCCGGTTTGCTGAAAATCAAAGGCTTCAGAGCCTGTTCCTTCTTTTGCATCGAATCCGGCATCGGAGGGATCTGCGATGGATTCTGGACACCTACGACCGCTTCGTCATGTTCGGTCCCCCCAACCTGAATGAGCTCGAGTACTTCATCCCAGACTATGACCGTGATCGCATACGTCTGATTCCGAACTCGATTCCCTACGTCCAGGCCACCGTTCCCGAAAAGGAGAAGAGGATTCTCTGGCTTGGGAGAGTATCTCACGAGCAGAAGCAGGCTGGCCTGGCTCTCGATGTCTGGTCGCGTCTTTGCGGGCTCCTGCCGGATTGGGATCTGGACATCGTTGGAGAAGGACCGGCACTCGCTGAACTAAAGCACCGTGTGGAGAAGGATAAGCTCGAGAGGATCGAGTTCCACGGTCGTCAGATGCCCGATGAGTTCTACAGACGATCCGCCCTTTTCTTCATGACTTCGGCCTTCGAGGGCTTCCCCAATACCCTGGTGGAGGCGATGAGTTACGGATGCGTTCCAGTGATCTTCGACTCTTATCCCGTAGCAAGCTGGATCATCAAGGACCAGGAAAACGGCCTGTTGGTCCCGCCCTTCGATGTGGAGGAGATGACCAACGGGCTCCGGGAACTGGCGGAATCAGCCGACCGGCAGATCTGGGCCGAACGCGCGCTTGCAGGTGTTCGGCAGTTCCGGATTGACCAGGTGGGCCAGAAATGGCAGGAATTGTTTGACCAAGAGCTATCTTTCGTTTCAGTAAAATGAATACCTTCATGAGGGGTCTTGACCGACTGACTCCTTTCGCTAATCCCAGTTTTTGACATCAGGACCTGCTGAATGTGCGGATTGACAGGATTTCACATGCGCGATGGCAAGAAAATGAAAGATGCATCTGTGATTCTATCGATGTCTCGGGTGCAAAGTCATCGCGGCCCGGATGATGCGGGCCACGTCGGGATCAATTGCCGTTCCGGCGGGATAGAGAATCTGGCGGTGAATGGTGATAGTGCTTTCGATGCTTCAGCTGATCTGTTTTTCGGATTTCGACGTTTGAGCATTCTTGATCTCAGTGCGAATGGCCATCAGCCGATGATGAGCCCGAATGAAGACGTGGTTCTAATGCTCAATGGCGAGATCTACAATGCGTTTGATTTTGTACCCGAATTAAAATGCAGAGGCTCTCGGTTTCGCGGGCAGAGCGACACCGAGATAGTCCTTCAGCTTTATCTGGTCTACGGCCTCGATGGGATGATGGCTCGACTCAATGGCATGTTTGCGATTGCCATTTACGATACACGGATAGGTAAGCTCTTTCTGGCGCGTGATCGTTGCGGAGTCAAGCCGCTCTATATTTATGAAGATCAGCGATACTTCGCCTTTAGCTCAGAATTAAAAAGTTTTGGCTATTTACCCGCTGTAAGGTTTGCTCTGGAGGAATCAGAGTTGAGTGAGTTCCTCATGTTTCGTTATAACCGGGAACGAACGCTTCTGAAGAACATCCGTCAACTAAAGCCGGGTCATCTAATTACCTACTGCCCTGGCTCCGGCATCGGAGCGGAAACACCGTATGATACTCAAAACGCGCTGGATTCCATCGATAGTCCGGAAGCTCTTGAGTTCTTTCTTGAGAAGTCTGTCAGATCACAGCTGATCAGTGACGTGCCACTCGGCTGTCAGCTCTCCGGTGGAGTGGACTCCAGCCTAATTGCGCATTTTGCTGCCCAATCTGCTGGTTCTGAATTCCACACGGTATCCGTCGTGTTCGACGACCAGCAGTATTCAGAGGAGCGGTTCATTGAACATGTGGAGCATACTGTTGGTGTAATCGGACATCACTTTAAGCTTTCTCCGGATTACTATGAGCAGGCTCTTGAATCCGCATCATGGCACCTTGAGCAGCCAATCAGTCATCCCAATACAATCGGCGTTATGTTATTAAGCGAACGAGCGCGCAAGTTCGTGACGGTACTTCTCAGTGGCGAGGGCGCCGATGAATTGTTGGCTGGATATTCGCGATTCTTGGGGATGATGAACCCATGGGGCAGACCTTTGCTTTCCAGGCTTCGCAGCGCGACGGATAACCGGCTTCAAGAGGTCATGGCTTATCGTGACGTTGCCTGGCGCGCGGTAACGGCAACACGAGTTTCATTGTCGGGGTTAGCGAGAAAGCTCTTCCATGACCTTGATGAGTTTGCGGCGATTGAGCCAAGGCTCGATGTCTTCCGCGCCACAACTGGATCGACGCTCGAACGCCAGCGGCGCTATGAGATGGCTACATATCTTCCCGACCTTCTGCTCCGTCAAGACAAGATGTCAATGGCCTCCAGCATCGAGAACAGAGTTCCATATTTGGATAATCGATTGGTGGATGCCTCGTTCACACTAAGCTCAGATCAGTTGGTGGCGCGCGGCCCAAACGGACGTCACGGCAAATTCATACTCAAGCAGATCTGCGAAAGGGTGTTTGGCAGCGATTTTACCTTTCGCACGAAGCAAGGCTTCGGAATTCCTCTTCGCCAGTTCATGGCAAGAGCGTCCTTCCAGGATAAATTGAACACCAACATTCTACCAGGGATCGCAAAACGCGGAATATTCAAGATAAGCCCGATACGCAAGAGTGTTATCGACATACAAACTGCTGATTGGGCGGAAATTCAGTTGCTGTGGACAATGGTAGCGTTTGAATCGTGGGCGCGCCAGTTTCTGGATAGAGAATTCCATCCGGTAGAGAATCAAAAATACTGTTCTGAGCTATCAGTATGATTGTTCTGTCTCGCTATAAGGATTGCTTGTTGCGGCTTTATGGCAATCTTCGAGGTTGGCGTACAAAGCGAAAGTTGCTGATTATCGAATCTGACGACTGGGGCGCAACACGGATACCGAGCAAGAAGGTTTATAAGAAGCTCCTTGGTGCAGGTGTAAGACTGGATTCATCACCTTATGATCGGCTAGATTGCCTTGAATCTCGGGATGATTTTAATGCGTTGATGAACATAATCGAGTCTCATCGGGATGCTTCAGGGCGTCCGGCAATATTCACGTTCAATACGGTCATGGGGAATCCTGATTTTGGAGCAATCGAGTCTGATGACTTCGAAATTTATCATCACCAGCATTTCTTTGAATCCTATCACGAATACAACAATGAGGATTTGAAATCAGATTGGCGCGCTGCAATTCAAGCTGGCCTCATTCAACCCCAATTCCACGCACGTGAGCATCTTAATGTTCCATTGTGGATGTCAGATCTAAAGAGAAACCAAAGCGAAACGCGGCTGGCATTCAGTCATCGATTCTATGCACAAAACACCTGCACAAGCTCTATGCATCAGAAGAACTATCTCTGTGCGTACTGGGCGGAGACGCCTGAAGCTTATTCGGAAACGATCAAGATCGTGGAAGACGGGTTGCAACTTTTTGAAAAAACATTCGGATTTCGCTCTAAAACTTTCATCGGATGCAACTACATTTGGCCAAATGCGTTGGAGCAATACTTGTCGAAATTGGGTGTAATCCAACTTCAAACTCAGCGTGGACGTATGCAGCCAGATCCTGACCGAGATGCCCCCCCCGTGGTTCGGCGGCATTACACCGGTCAGAGGAACAATTATGGGCAGTGCTACAGTGTGCGGAACGTGATGTTTGAGCCATACATTGATGACAGCATCGAATGGTCAGAACGAGCGCTTGGTGAAATCAATCAAGCATTTCTATTCAATCGACCGGCAATTGTCTGCAGTCACCGAATCAATTATGTCAGTGGATTGAGCCAACAAAATCGTGATCGAAGTCTAGCTCAACTCGATACCTTGCTTGGTAAAGTTCGAGCTAAATGGCCGGAAGTGGAATTCCTGACTTCTGATGAGCTAGCCGAACTGTTGCATACTGCTGCTTGATCAGTCGATGCAACCCATGCACTCTGGTTTACTCTTGGCTGTCCAGTAGGTCAGTAGGTAGTAGCAATTGATAGCGATTCATGACAGTCCTCACGGGTTCCACCCAAGGTGGATTGAATATTGTAGATGCTCGAGCATACCTTATAGGCTCGTAGACTGTTATGCCAGCGATATAGTTCGGCAAGTAAAGGGCTGTTCAGCGCTGATGTGGCATCACGGTCAGTCCAACCCAAAGGATATCCTGATTGCCCGGTCAGTTCTTTTCGCTCTGGAACATGCCGGAATTAGAGTTTTTCCAAATTTCCAAACAGCGTGGCATTTTGATGACAAGGTTGCCCAGAAGTACCTGTTCGAGGCCCTGGATATCCCTGCAGTCCCAGCTCAGGTGTTTGTAGATCACAAGCAGGCGCTGAGCTGGATTGCGAGATCCGGTTTCCCCAAGGTATTCAAGCTGCGTCGTGGAGCAGGCTCTTCAGGTGTCAGGCTTGTTAAGAATCCACGAGAAGCGAGAAGGCTCATCAAGAAAGCTTTCCGGAGTGGCTTTCCAGTCTACGATCCCTGGGGAAGTCTAAAGGAGCGTGTTTATAAGTGGCGCATTGGGAAATTTTCAATTGCAGAGGTCTTGAAAGGCATCATTCGCTTCGTCTGGCATCCAGAATTCTCGCTTGTCCTCGGTAGGGAAAGAGGCTACGTGTATTTTCAGGAGTTCGTACCTGATAACGATACAGACATTCGGATATTCGTTGTAGGTGATCGTGCATGTGCGGTCACGCGCCATACCCGACCCAATGATTTTCGCGCGTCTGGAAGTGGATTACTTGATTACGATCCATCAAGAATTGATAGACGGGTTCTAGAAGCTGGCTTTGAGGTGTCCAGGAAAATCGGCGGTGATGCGCTCGCAATGGACTTCGTTGTAAAGACAAACGGAGATCCTTTCCTTATTGAAGTGAGTTATGGATCGCCGGTGGAATTCTATGATCAGTGCCCCGGCTATTGGGATCAGCACCTTCAATGGCACTCAGGTCCGGTAAATACTCAGGCGTGGATGGTTGATTTCTTGCTCCATGAAATAGACCACCCATGAGGATTCTATCTAGTGCGGTTGAAAAGAATCCGAGTCAATGCGTGGGTATTCTTTACTGCTTTTCTGCCCTGAAACACTGGTTCAGTCCCGAGATTCAATTATCTTGAGTTGAATGGATGAGATCCTTGAATGAAAAGCTTCGCAATCTGAAACACGTTTCAGGATGGCGTTCGTCACGGCGCTATCTTGCATTTGCCGTCGATGACTATGGGACGATCCGCACAGCCAACGCCTCTGCTCGGGATTATCTTCAAAAACACGTACCGAGTTTTGGCGGGCAGATGGATGAATTCGATGCGGTGGAGACCATTCAAGACCTGGAAGCGTTGTTTCAGGTTCTATCTGGCTACGCCGATGAAGTCGGGAAGCATCCGATCTTTACAGCCTACTGCCTTGCCGCCAACCCGAATCTCGAACGGATCAGGGGTGAATGGCTCTACTCCTACGAAAGCCTGGATCAAACCTATGAAAAGCTGGCGTCCAGAGATCCCGGGTCCTACTCCGGGATCAAGGAGCTGTGGCGTCAGGGGATCTCCGAGGGGCTTATCCGTCCACAGTGTCATGGCAGGGAGCATTTCTGCGTGCCGCTTTTCGAATTGAAACTGCACCAGCGCGCGCCTGACCTGGTGGCGAATCTCGACGTTGAAAGTGTGGCGGGATTGTCTGGAAGCCCTGAATTGCCTGGTGTCGGCTTCACTCATGCCTTCGGGCTGCAGAACACGGATGCGCTGCCGGTTCAGCGCAGGATTCTCGAAGATGGGTTCAGAATGTTCGAGGGCGTGTTCGGCTATCCATCGAAGACTTTTGTTCCTCCCGCTCTTAAGCTGGACCGCAGACATGATGAATTCATCGCCTCACAGGGCGTCAAGGCGATTGACGTGCCATTTGTTGAAAAGAAGAGGGTCAGTTCGGCGTTATGGTGGCCTCGACTGAATTTCCTGTCTGTGCCCAAAGCCGGCTTGCCGGGAAGGTTCGTCCGAAGCTTGAGTTTCGAGCCCTGTAGCGGTATCAAGAGTGATCCTGTAGGCCAGGCGCTGCGTGAAATCGAGATCGCATTCAATTGGCAGAAGCCAGCCATCGTTTCCTCGCATCGGGTCAATTACGGCGGTCACATCGATGCCGGCAATCGCCGCCGTGGGCTCTCTCAGTTGAATGATCTCATCAAGCGGATCTTGTCGGCCTGGCCCGATGTCAGATTCGTTTCCATGGACACGCTGGTCGATTTGATGGATCAGCCAGAAAGTCTTCGACCGATCGGCCAGTAGTCTCGGATAACAAGTTTCGATATGATGATGTCGTGCGGTGACTGATGCTGTTTCATGAGGAGAGAAAGTTCGTTTTCATTGCTGTTCCGAAGACCGGGACCAGTGCAATCGAGAAACATTTGAGTGAACTCGACCCCGCGATTCGCAGAGATGAGCTGCCGGCAGAGGATGGAAACTGGGTCAGGGTAACCAAACACACGCCATTCCACAAGGTCCGGGCGCATCTAGGCGCAGCTGCGAAGGATTATTCCTTCATCGGCTTTTTCCGGGATCCCAGGGAGCTGGCTGTATCGAAGTACAACTGGTACAGGAATGGTTGGCCCTATGATAGATGGAAGGACGGATCGCTCCCGCTGTTCTACCGGAACAGGAACTGGTGGAAGCCCAGTCTCGCCCATCGTGTCCTCGCCGCAAGAAGCTTGCCGCTCTCATTGTGGCTACGGATCTACCCGTTCAAGCCGAACGCCTATTTCGTTCTTGATTCCGATGGGTCCATCGGTCTGGACCTGGTCGGGCGGTTCCATGATCTGCAAGAAGACTTCATCAAAATATTCTCACGGTTTGGGTATTGCGCGAGCGACCTCGTGCTGCCGCGAGTCAACGTAGTCAAGTACGAGGATTACGATGTCAACCATATTCTTGTGAACAGGATCGTCCAGAAGCGTTGCCGACTCGATATGGGGATCGCTGATCGAATGCAATTGCTCTCAGCCGCAGAGCCCTGCCTTGATTGACCATTATTCAATGCATGAGCGGATAGCGGCAGGGTTCGCCTGGTTCATATAGCTGTTGCCTGTCAATGAAGATACTGGTGGTGCTCCCCAGCTTTGATCTTGGTGGTTCTGAAATCTACTGCTTTCGCTTGATTCGCTTTGCCTCGATGCACGGTTTGGAATGGCATGTGACAAGTGGAAATGCCAAAAATTCGCAGATGGAGCCAATGTTCCATCAGATCGGCGTTGAGACTCACGCGTCTTCTCCAGGCTACCTGAGCATTCGCTCCGCAAGAAGATTTCTCGGATTCCTCAAGACAGGCGATTTTGACGTTCTGATGACATTCAACGGTGCTTTCGCGGCCCCCAGTCTCTCGCTGGCAAAGCTGGCAGGCATTCCAAAGCGAATTGCCTGGCACCGCCGTTCGACTCCTGCCTTTGCACCAACTATCGGCCGACGGCTCTACCTTGCGTCTGCATTACGAGTTTTCGAGTACGCCAGCACCCACCTCCTGTCGAACAGCCGGGCCGCTTTCGATCGATTTCATGGCAGCACCTGGGAATCCGATCGAAAGTACAAAGTGATTCCGAACGGCATTGACGGCTGCCGCTTTCGCCCCCGACTAATTGACTCGCGATGTTTGAGGAAAGAGCTGGCATTGCCTGAATCAGCCACTGTAGTGGGGCATGTGGGCCGCTTTGACCCCGCGAAGAACCATGAAACCCTGTTCAAAATCGTTCGAAAGGCGCGAGACAGTGGAATGGATGCCTGGTTGCTATGCGCTGGAACGGGAACGGATACAGATGCTTTTAAGGAAAGATTGAAGATCCATGGGATTACGGAAGTCACCCGAGCCCTCGGTCCGCGTACAGATATTGAAAGACTTCATCACGCTCTCGATGTATTCGTTTTTCCTTCGCTGACAGAGGGGCAGCCGAACGCTCTCATCGAGGCGATTTTGAGCGGTATCAGGGTTCTTGCGTCCGACATAGCGCCCGTCCGGGAAGCGGTTCCAGTGGCTTTGTATGGCAATCTTTTCCCACCGCAGGACGCCGAAGGCGCGGTGGCGCTACTGAAGACCAGAGGGGAGGGCAGCGCCGAACAACGAGAGAACGCACGTCAGTGGGCGGTCGAGAGGTACGACCCGGTACGGAATTTTACCGCCGTGCTGGAGGTCATGGGGTGCTAGGTCGATCGCTCCTGTTTGCTCATGATGATTGGGTTTCCTTTGATGATGAAGATCGTCCGGTTTCGCTGAACTACAGCCGCAAACTGGTCGACCGCTATCTCTACCTTGCTGACCGCGTGGTATTCGCGGTGCGGGGAGAAACACCCCGGCAGGTCCGATGGTTCGATGACGCCGAAATTCGCTGTCTCCCGGATACGAAGCATGGTCTGAATCCCTTGAAGTCTCTTTCGGTTCAGCGAACGGTCGAAGGCTTGGTGAGCGAACACGATGTTATCGTGTGCCGTCTTCCCAGCCTGATTGGGTCCTGGGCATTACGTTTCGCATGGCGCCAACGGAAGCCGGTTCTGGTAGAGATGGTCGGCTGCCCCTGGGATGCGCTCTGGAACCATAGTCCCAAGGGAAAGCTGGTCGCGCCTTGGTTTTTTGTCAAGAACAGGCGTCTTCTCAAGCGCTCAAAGCATACAATCTACGTCACGAGGAGCTTCTTGCAAGACCGCTACCCAACGTCTGGGCAATCTGTTGCCTGCTCGAACGTCGAGATTGTTCCGGCGGAAGAGACTACGCTGTCGAGAAAGAGGAAAAGGCTGGCCAATCTTGGTGAAACTCGTCCTATCATTCTTGGCACTATTGCCAGTATCGATGTTCCCTACAAGGGGCACGACCTGGTGCTGAAAGCTCTCGCAGATCTTGGATCTCACCTGCCCTATGTGTATCGCATGGTTGGGCCCGGTGACCCCGGTCGCCTCAGGGCAATAGCCGAATCTCTTGGCATTGAGCGCAAGATCGAGTTCATAGGCCCTGTCCCTCGAGCCGACATCCCTGCAGCTCTTGATCAGATCGATGTATACCTTCACCCGAGTCGCCAGGAAGGACTGCCGCGTGCCTTGATCGAAGCGATGTCCCGAGGATGTGTTGCTGTCGGAGCGCGAACAGGTGGAATCCCCGAACTTCTGTCGGAACCCTGGCTGGTGCCCAGGAATGACTGGAGGTCCTTAGCAATGCTGCTAAGGCGATTGACGGATTATGATTTGCAGAAAGTGTCACGAGACAACGCAGCTGTTGCTGCGACCTATCATTTCGAGTTGCTTGAAGAGCGCAGGCGAGAGTTTTACAAGAAGTTCATGGTAGATTTTGGTTTGGAAACTTCTCCGTTTGCCGATACGGGCATCGTATCGGCCACCAGTCGGAGATGAGCGTGTGACTGATTTAGTGCTCCATATTGGTCTTGCGAAATGCGGATCGACAACCCTTCAAACGCAAGCCTTTTGGGTCAGCCAAACTATCTCGGCCGCGGTGGTCACGCTGACCGCTATGGAAATCGGCTGACAAGCGAGTTTCTCAGGCTTTCTCCAGTAAATGCACTGCCTCTTCCAGGTAGTCTGACGGCTTGGGGGCGAAGGGCATACAAGCATGTTCAGCAGCAGTGTGGAGCTGAGCCGAAAACTTGTGTTCTGAGTTCGGAAGTTTTGAGTAAACCTGTAGGAGGCAGCTATAACTCCCTGGATAGATTCCTCGAGCAATTGAAGGTCCGTGCCTGGCCTTGGGGGGAAACCAAGGTAATAGTTGTGTTCCGCGCACAGGGACCAAGAATTGCTTCAATGTTCGCCCAGAACTCACATCGATATGTCAATGCAAATCAGGATGTACTCATTGCGTATGTGGAAGAGTGCCTGAGGACAGACGCCTCATTTCAGTATTATCAGCTGACTGAACTTCTTCAGGAGAGATTGGGGACGAGGAACGTGCTTCCACTCTTCCTGGAGGAAGTTGGCACTGCTGATTTCTGGAATGATCTGCGTGGGTTTGCTGGCTGTACCACAAACGATGCCGGAAGTCGGGTAGTGACTAATCCAACAATCAATGCAAGAGCGATTTCAGAGCGCTCTTGGGCACTAAGGGATCCGCTAGCCCCAGAAATCTCGCGGAGTACAGCGGTAAGCGGTCATTCTGGACCGTTCTTCCCCAAACCGATTTAGCTGGGTAATCTGCTCGCGAACTCAACCAGGAGCAGATCATGTCCGGAACCACCCGTACCCGTCGCACCTCTGGCCAGTGGC